>VYME01000010.1_pt1 | contig 270454 bp, 259 predicted proteins | sample 5115281 | NCBI WGS metagenome assembly VYME01 (sample SAMN12291780, study PRJNA351875) | freshwater metagenome | isolation source: freshwater lake | place: USA: Michigan, Wintergreen Lake | collected 2013-08-08
AACTCATTGTGTTCTGTGACTTAGGATCGGCAATCAGCTCTCAATCACTGCGAGTGTGAGACCCTCACCCCCGTCCCCTCTCCCATGGGGAGAGGGGAGAGTCCCTGCCCCCGTCATCCCCGCCGAAGCGATAGCGCAGAGCGGGGACCTCATCGGACCTTGCGGCACAAGGTCCCCGATAGGCTGACGCCTTCGGGGATGACAATGTGAGAACTGAAGTGGTCATTGCGCAAAAAAAGACCGCCCAGCTGGATAGATGGGCGGTCCTTCTGCGTGGAAATTTGAGATAGCCGGCTTAAGCCGCAGCTGAAACCCGACCCAGTGCGCATTGCTGCCACAAGTCAGACAGAGCCGTTACCAAGCGCTCAATATCGGCATCGCTGTGCAAGGGCGATGGCGTAATCCGTAGGCGCTCTGTGCCGCGGGGGACGGTCGGATAATTGATCGGTTGGATATAAATACCCGACCGCTCAAGCAGCCAGTCGCTGATCATTTTGCATTTGACCGGATCGCCAACCATCACGGGGATAATGTGGCTATCATTGGCCATGCAAGGGATGCCAACGGCCTCCAAGCGACGGCGCACGTGCGCGACGCGGTCCTGATGACGCTCGCGCTCTGAAGAACTGGCCTTTAGATGGCGAATGCTGGCGCACGCACCTGCAGCCACGGAGGGTGGCAGCGCGGTTGTGAAAATGAAGCCAGAAGCGAAGCTGCGAATGAAGTCGCACAAAGCCGTCGATGCAGCGACATAGCCGCCAAAGACGCCAAAGGCTTTGCCCAACGTGCCTTCAATAACAGTCAAGCGGTCCATCAAGCCTTCACGCTCTGCCACGCCACCGCCACGTGGGCCATAAAGACCGACGCCATGGACTTCGTCGAGATAGGTCATGGCACCATATTTTTCAGCCACATCGCAAATGGCAGCAATTGGGGCGATATCGCCGTCCATTGAGTAAACGGACTCAAAGGCCACCAACTTAGGCTGTTCTGGCGGGAGGCTGGCCAAGACACGCTCAAGATCTTCGGTATCATTATGCTTGAAGATACGGACTTCGGCACGGCTGTGGCGAATGCCTTCAATCATCGAAGCATGATTGCCCTCATCCGAGACAACCACGCAATTGGGGATTTTGCTGGCCAAGGTGCTCAAGGCGGCCCAATTCGACACATAGCCGGACGTGAAGAGAAGGGCGGCTTCCTTGCCGTGCAAATCGGCCAGCTCTTGCTCGAGCAAGATGTGGTAATGGTTGGTCCCCGAAATGTTACGCGTGCCACCTGCACCCGCGCCACACCGGTCAATAGCTTCATGCATGGCTGCCAACACTTTTGGATGTTGGCCCATGCCGAGATAATCGTTCGAACACCAAACCGTCACTTCGTGGACACCGTCATCGGTATGCCGTGTGGCGCGCGGAAATTGGCCCGCATGACGCTCGAGGTCAGCAAAAACTCGATAGCGACCCTCAGCACGCAGGGCGTCCAGCTGGCTGTTGAAATAGGCTTGGTAGTCCATGGTATTTCCCCTCCCGACAGCCTAGCGGTGCTTTCACCACCACCAAGCCGTTTGTTATCTGTTTGGCAAGCGACTTACCAAACGGGTTGCAGCCGAACGTTGCTGGGTAGCTCATTCGAAAGTGTTGGTAAAAGATAGAGACTGATAAAGGTTGCGCCGACTTGCGCAGTCCACCCCAGTCGTTTTAGGCCGTTCAGGAACCCGCCCTCGGCTTTGGCAGCATCGATCTTATCAGACAGGATGCGAAGACGCTCAAAACCAGCGCGGAATGTTGGATTATCGGTATCTAACATGACCGGAAAGACTTGCTTGGAAATCTCGGTGGTCAGCGAAAAGACCTGATAATCATAGTCCGTGGGGTTTACGCCCAAGGCCTTGTGGAAAGCCGGGCGGGCGTGGTCGCGCACATACATGGTGGCATAGACCGACAGTAGGAAGAACCGAATCCAAAGCTTGTTAGCACCCTGCAACAAAGTTGGGTCAGCGCGCATGATCAAGGCGAAAGCCTCTCCATGGCTGAACTCGTCATTGCACCATTCCTTGAACCAATTGAAAATAGGATGGAATTTGTGCTGCGGGTTGCGCTCTAATTGCCGGAAGATGGTGATGTAGCGCGCATAGCCAATCTTTTCAGACAGATAGACCGCATAGAAGATAAACTTTGGCTTGAAGAAAGTGTATTTCTTGGTCTTGGTTAAAAAGCCCAAATCCACGCCAATGCCAAAATCCTTCAGCGTTTCATTGATAAAGCCTGCATGGCGCGATTCATCGCGGGCCATATATTTGAACAGGGCCTTGATGTCTGGATTCGTAACGCGCTTCACGATCTCAGCATAAAGAACGCAACCGGAAAACTCCGAGGTGATGGAGCTGACCAAGAAGTCCACAAACTCGCGACGCAATTCAGGGTCCAAGTCATCGAGCCGGTTATCGAACGCAGCATCGCGCTTAAAGTGGCCGCGGCGCGGGTCGGCGGCCATGGCCGAAAGCATGTGATCCCATTCTTCGCGAACAGAGGACACATCAATCTTATCCATCGCCTCATAGTCGGTGGTGTAGAACCGCGGGCTCAACATCGTGTCGGTTTTGGCCAGTTGCGTCGTGTCGAGATAGGAATCGTCAAAAGTGGCTGCGGTCATGGCAGTTTCCCCGGTGTGAAGCTGACTTCATAGAGCTCAAAAAGCTCAAAATAAGAGGCGACTTTGATCCAAAGTCTTTCAAGGGCGGTCGCGCGGATAATCTTGACACCCCGGTGCAAGGTGCAGGATTCACCAAACGACAGCCGGATCGGGGGCCCTTGGACGATCATCTTATCGCCAGGTCCTAGGATGGAGTCATCGTCCAGAGAGACATGGGCATGGAGGCCGTTCTCATCATGCTGAATCTCAATGGTACATGTTGTCACATACGTGGTGCGCTTCAAAGCTTCGGGCCACTGAAAAGTCCAAAACTCGGGTTGCTGATGATGGAGATAGGAATTGGTCATGCTCTCACCAATTCCATCGCTTGCGACGTGTAAAAACCACTGACGACGCGGGCACTACGGCCAACTTTCCAGCCCGCCATGCGGGGATCAGTAGCCACCGACTTCCGCAGGAAAGCCTCGCTGACAGGCTCAATCGCCGGTGCCCGGTCGGACCGAGGGAACAACAGACCGACAGCGTGCATAAGGGTCAAAAGCGGCGTCTTGGGCGCGAAGGTGAAGACGATGGAGCCTGAGCATCTAGATGCTAAGGATGCCAAAGCGGTCATGATTTCGTCGCGCGGATAATGGATCAGGGAATCCATCGCCACGATATGGTCATAGCTACCATGGGCCGGGTCCAGCATGTCGCCAACGCGGAAATCAATCGTGCCCGGAGCTGGATCGATGGGCGCGCGTTCTCCGGCCACCGAAACAAGGCTAGCAGCAACATCCACCGCCACCACATCGGCACCACGATGGGCGGCAATCACGGCCAAAGCACCCGTACCGCACCCGGCATCAAGGATGCGCTTAGCTGTCAAAGACTCTGGCAACCAAGAGACCAAGATCTCGCGCATTTGGTCGCGGCCAGCCCGCACAGTTGCACGGATTTTGCTGACCGGTGCCGTCGAAGTTAGTTGCGCCCAGGTGTCTGATGCCGTGCGGTCAAAATAGGTCTCAAGGCGTTGGCGGCGCTCAACATAGGTGGTGGTCAGCATGTCCAAAGCTCCCGATCAATCAAAGCCAAGGAAGTCAAAGATGTCGCGATCCTTCATCGGCTCGGCCTTCAGCTCCTTTGTGCCAACCCACAACGAGGCAGCCAAACGAAGATATTCATTCTGAACGGCCTCGAGCTCAGGAGAAGGTTCCATTTCAAACAAAGTCGATTTTTTCAGACGCGACCGACGGATGACGTCGAGGTCTGGGAAGTGGGCGACGCGCTCAAGGCCGCAAGCTGCATTGAAGCGGTCGATTTCATCGGTGTCCTTGCTGCGGTTGGCGATGACGCCACCCAAGCGGACGTCATAATTCTTCGACTTGGCTTTAATGGCCGCCAAAATGCGGTTCATAGCAAAGATGGAGTCAAAATCATTGGCGGTGACGATCAGAGCCCGCTCGGCATGCTGCAAGGGGGCTGCAAAGCCGCCGCACACCACGTCACCCAAGACGTCGAAAATCACCACATCGGTGTCTTCCAACAGATGATGCTCTTTCAGAAGCTTCACCGTTTGGCCGACAACATAGCCGCCGCAGCCCGTACCCGCTGGCGGGCCGCCCGCTTCGACGCACATCACGCCATTATAGCCTTCATAGACATAATCTTCAGGGCGCAATTCTTCGCTGTGGAAGTCCACGCTTTCGAGCACATCGATCACGGTGGGCACCAGACGCTTGGTCAGCGTAAACGTGCTGTCATGCTTTGGATCACAGCCAATTTGAAGGACGCGCTTGCCCAGCTTGGAGAAGGCGGCCGACAAATTCGAGGATGTCGTGCTTTTGCCAATCCCGCCTTTGCCATAAATGGCAAAGACCTTCGCTTTGCCGATCTGCAAATTGGGATCAAGCTCTACCTGAACGCTGCCTTCGCCATCTCCACGCAACGAGGGTGCGCGCGTGATCGGGGTTGCTCTGGGTTTCAGGCCGCGGGGTAGGTCTAATAGAGCCATGGGTTCTTCTCCTAGGTCAGGCAGCGGCGGCTGCGATGCCTTCCAAATTGTCTTCAAGTTCATCACTGGCATTGCGAAGCGCTTCCAAAGTCGCGCTATCGGGCTGCCAATAATTGCGGGCGTGGGCTTCCAAGAGGCGGTTAGCCATCCGGGCGGAAGCTTTTGGGTTGAGGGCGGCCATGCGCTGGCGCATGACGTCATCGAGCACATAGGTCTCGCTGATTTTTTGATAGACCCAGGGCTGAACTTGTCCGGTCGTGGCCGACCAGCCCATGGTGTTGGTTACTTGGGCTTCGATCTGACGCACGCCTTCATAGCCATGCGACAACAAACCTTCATACCAACGCGGGTTCAGCATACGGGTGTGGGTCTCAAAAGTGACTTGCTCGGCCAATGTGCGGATTTTGCCGTCGCCTTGAGTCTGGTCCGAAATGTAGACGGGCACATCGACACCGCGGGCGCGTTTCACCGCCTTGGTGATACCACCCAGCGTATCAACATAATGGTCGATCGTAGTGACGCCGAGCTCAACCGAGTCGAGGCCTTGATAGGTCAAATCAACCGTCTGCAAAATGCCTTCCAATACAGCCGACTGGCGCATCGGGGGGCCTTTGCGGCCATAAGCAAAGCACTTGCGGCTTTGATAGGCTTCAGCCAATTCATTCTCATCGGTCCAACAGCTGGCATCAATCATCTGATTGACATTGGCACCATAAGCCCCAGCGGCATTGGTAAAGACGCGAAGTGAAGCGGTTTCCAAATCACAACCGCTTTGGGCCTGCTGGGCCAAAGCATGTTTGCGAATGAAATTCATGTCTTCGGGCTCATCTGCACTGGCAGCCAGCCACGCTGCTTCTGCCAGCATGCGGGTTTGCAGGGCCAAGAGATCACGGAAAATACCCGACAAGGTCATGACGACGTCGATCCGCGGACGACCGAGCTCTTCCAGCGGAATAAGCTCTGCGCCACACAGGCGGCCATAGCTGTCAAACCGTGGCCGTGTGCCCATCAAATAGAGTGCCTGCGAGATCGCACTGCCTTCACTCTTCAAATTGTCCGAACCCCAAAGAACCATGGCGATGGTTTCGGGGAAGGCACCCGTCTCATCCATATGGCGGTCGAGCAGTTTACGGGCTTGCCGCGCGCCATCATGGGTTGCGTAGGCGCTTGGCAAGCGGAACGGGTCAAAGCCATGCAGATTGCGCCCAGTTGGCAGAACCGCAGGCGTGCGTACCAAATCTCCACCAGGTGCTGGACGGATATAGCCGCCGTCTAGCGCGTGGATCAGCGATGACAGCTCATGGTCGGTTTCAAGAAGCTTATTGCTCTCAGCCAAGAGCTCCAGCCGCTCAATCAGGGGACGGTTGGACTTCATGCCAGCTGCTTCTAAGGCTTCAGCAGGCATTGCTCCGTGGACGAGCGATTCAATCACCGGGCGGGTGATCGCCGCATCTGGCAAGCCATTGGCCATCGCCAAAAGAAGGTCGACCCGCTCCTCGACCGAAGGAGCTTGGCCAATCACATGCAAGCCCTCTGGGATCAGCGCGTCATTTAATTCACTGACGCGGGCTTGTAGCGCTTCAATCTCAACTGCACACGGTCCATGCCAAACTGGCGTTGCGGGGGCCAAGTCTAAAGCAGAGGCTTGGGTTTGAATGAGTTCAATCAAGCTGTCGCGATCGGTATCATCTGCGCTCTTGGCAGCGTGCCAGCGCCCAATGCTTTCGCGCAAATCTTGCAAGCCCTTATAGAGGCCAGCTTGCACAATTGGCGGGGTCAAATAGCTGATCAGCGTGGCCCCACCGCGACGTTTGGCCAAAGCCCCTTCTGAAGGATTGTTGGCGGCATATAGATAGAAATTTGGGATGTCGCCAATCAATCGCTCGGGCCAGCAATCTCCCGTCAGGCCGACCTGCTTGCCGGGCATGAATTCCAGCGCGCCATGGGTGCCGAAGTGCAGAATTGCTGAGGCCGCAAAGTCCTCGCGCAAATAGCGATAGAAGGCGGAGAAAGCATGGGTTGGGGAGAAACCGCCTTCAAACAAAAGGCGCATGGGATCGCCTTCATAGCCAAAGCCTGGTTGCAGGCCGACGAAGACACGCCCGAATTGTGCACCAAGAACAAAGATGGAGCGCCCGTCACTGAGCTGCCGACCAGGTGCCGGACCCCATTGGGCTTCGATTTGCCCCAAGTGCTTCTCGCGCCGCACGTGCTCATCCACCGGAATACGGATATGTACATTCGCGTCAGTGCCAAAGCGGGCTGCATTGCCGATTAAGAGCTGATCGCGAAGCGCATCGACCGAGGCCGGAAGTTCGACGTCATAGCCTTCAGACTTCAGGGTTTGCAGCGTGTTGTACAAAGACGAGAATACCGCAAGATAAGCGGCCGAGCCAACCGAACCTGAATTTGGTGGGAAGTTAAACAGCACAACCGCCAAGTTCCGCCGTGAACGCTCTGAACGGCGCAATTTTACAAGCTTGGCCACCCGGTCAGCCAAAGTCTCCGCCCGTTCGGGGCAAGCGCGCATTTTGGGCGGGCCGGTTTCTTCCTCGAACGTGCACCCATAGCTGCAGCCTGTGCAAGCCACACCCGTGCCATCCGATCGACCGCCATACACCACAGGAATTGTTGCGCCGTCCAATTCGGGGATGGCAATCATGATGGTGGATTCAACTGGGTTTAGACCCATGTGAGAGCCACCCCAGCCTTGCAGCGTTTGAAACTCCAATGGTTGGGCTGAGATGTAAGGTACATCCAGTTCTGAAAGGACTTTTTCGGCCGCAATGGCATCATTGTAAGCGGGGCCGCCAACCAGCGAGAATCCAGACAAGGACACGATCGCGTCAACGCTAACCCGTCCATCGCGCATGAAGAATTTTTCAATTGCCGGACGGGCGTCAAGACCGCTTGCAAAAGCAGGGATCGCCTTAAGGCCGCGCGCCTCTAAAGCCTCGATCACCCCAGCATAATGCCCTGCGTCATCGGACAGAACATAGGAGCGCAAGAGCAGCACCCCGACAGTGCCGTTGATTTCACGATTGAGCTTTGGCAGATCTTCTAGACGCTCGCTGATGCGATTGTCCGTATAAGGATGAAACAATCCAACTTCGGGATAATCAATAGGTGCGGCCGCATGCATCTGCGCGCGCAAGGCGCGCCGCTCCCCATCTGCGTAACGCCCGATGAGGTTCTGGACCATCGACACAACATTTTCTTGAGAGCCCGAAAGCCAATATTGCATGGTCAGAAAGTAATTGCGCAAATCCTGAGCAGGGCCTGGAATATATTTCAAAAGCTTGGGCAAACGACGCAGCATCGCCATCTGGCCAGCACCCGAGCTTCCGTTGGTTTTGCTTTTGGTGCCCCGCAGCCGTTTCAGCATGGCGAGGGGCCCTTTGTCCGAACCGTCCATGCTAAAGTTGCCGAGCTTGGTCAGCTTTACGACTTCGCCGGCTGACATGATGCCGATCAGGGCATCGCAATGGTCACGGCGCGCGGCCAAAGCTGGCAAGACAGCCTGGATATGCTCGTCGATGAACATCATCGAGACGAGGATGATGTCGCCTTTCGCGATGTCGCGAAGACAGGCCTCAAGCGACCCGGCCTTGTCCGCCCAGTCGGTGGCGGCATGCATGACAAGTTCAACGCCGGGCGTTTCAATCGCTAAGGTATCAGATGCTCGCTGAACCAAAGTGCGCAGATGATTATCAAGTGTGATGATAACCACGCGCACCGACTCGCCCTCGCCCTTGGCGCGCAGGCTATGGCTAGCGCTAGCGGGCGAAGTGGCTTTTGGCATCATAAAGCGCCTCGATGGAAATTGTTTCTAAGCCGTGCTCCGCTGCGTAACGTTCGGTGTTGCGCTTGGCTTTACCGCGCACAAAGAAGGGGATTTTGGCCAATTCTTTGGTGGCTTCTGGGCTCCAATTGAGAACCATGTTGGTTTCTTGGCTTGCGACCTGTGCCGCTACGGGCGCGCTTTCCGGCTCTGGCAGTGGCTTGGCTGCAGCCTCTACCTTGGCGTGGCCGCCGAGATGGGAAGGCCCGGCGGCATCATTGAACTCAAAGTCCTCACGGAACATGGTCAACAAATGCTCTTCCAAACCCATCACCAGAGGATGGACCCAGGTGTCGAACAAGACATTTGCGCCTTCAAAGCCCATCACCGGGGCATAGCGGGCGGGGAAGTCCTGCACGTGAACAGGTGCTGAAATCACCGCGCATGGCACGCCAAGACGCTTGGCAATATGGCGTTCCATTTGCGTGCCGAGAACCAATTCCGGCTGCAAGGCGGCAATGGTTTCTTCGACCAGCAGATAATCATCCGTGATGAGAGCTTCAACGCCGAGTTCTGCCGCGCAGGCCCTTACATCACGGGCGAACTCGCGATTATAGCAGCCGAGGCCAACAACTTCGAAGCCAAGCTCTTCCTTGGCGACGCGGGCTGCCGCCATCGCATGAGTTGCGTCGCCAAATACGAAAACGCGCTTGCCAGTGAGGTAATTGGAATCCACAGAACGCGCCCACCACGGCATGTGGGAGCCATGTTGAGACAGAACGGGCTCTGGGTCGACGCCAGCTAAAGCTGCGGCTTCGCGGACAAATTCGCAGGTGGCTTGGAAACCCATCGGAATGGTGCGAACGGCCTTTTGACCATATTGACGCTCTAACCAACGCGCAGCGGTATCGGCAATCTCAGGATAAAGGACGACGTTAAAGTCGGCTTGTGGCAAGCGGCGGATGTCGTCGGCTGTGGCACCCATTGGGGCGGCGACGTTGACGTCAATTCCCAATTGATTGAGCAAGCGCGTGATCTCAATCACGTCATCGCGGTGCCGGAAGCCCAATGCCGTCGCGCCCAAGATGTTGCAGCTTGGCTTAGCGCCTTCGGGCTTAGGGGCGGGAGCCTCTGTCGCCAGACCGCGGACGATTTGGTAAAAAGTCTCAGCAGCGCCCCAATTTTCCTTCTTTTGATAGGAAGGCAGTTCGAGCGTTATGGTCGGAACAGGCAGGTTCAAGGCGCGCGCTAAGCCGCCTGGATCGTCTTGGATCAGTTCGGCGGTGCACGAAGCACCTACGAGCATGAGATCTGGATCGAAGCGCTCAAAAGCGTCGCGCGCGGCGGTTTTGAAGATTTCGGCGGTATCGGTGCCGAGGTCGCGTGCTTGGAACGTCGTGTAGGTCACCGGTGGACGTGCGCCACGGCGTTCAATCATCGTGAACAGAAGGTCGGCATAGGTGTCGCCTTGCGGTGCATGCAAGACAAAGTGGACACCCTTCATGGCCGTCGCGATGCGCATCGCCCCGACATGAGGTGGTCCTTCATATGTCCAAACCGTCAACTGCATGGGACTAAACTTTCAACACAGAGCGACGATACAAGGGGCGTGCAAACAGGCCAGCCAGGTCACCCGCACAATCAAACCCATGGACCGGCGAGAAGACGAGCTCGATCGACCACTTGGTCGAGATGCCCTCCATTTCGAGCGGATTGGCGAGGCCCATGCCGCAAACAACCAAGTCAGGCTTTGCCGCGCGACAGCGATCAAGTTGACGGTCGACATCTTGCCCTTCACTCAACGTGACAGTCTCAGGCAGATAGTCCATCTCGGCACTGAGGAGCTGGCGATTGAGGTAGGGTGTACCCACTTCAATCAGCTTCATATCCAGTTCGCGCGACAGGAAGCGCGCCAGGCTGGGTTCCATTTGTGAGTCTGGGAAGAAGAAGATGCTTTTGCCGGCCAAATGCACTTTTTGCGCTTCCAGCGCACGCTTCGCCCGTTCCCGCCCTGGTGCCACAACCGCCAAGAAATGAAGCTCCGGAATGCCAAAGGCATCGGCAGCAGCTTTCAACCAATGGGTTGTTCCTTCCGCGCCGAACGGAAATAGCGCAGGCAGATGTTGCGCGCCGCGTTCGATCAGGGCACGGGCCGTTTCACCCAAAAAGGGCTGGGCCAATAGGAATTTCGTGTTGGGGCCGATCGCCGGCATGGATTGCGAATTGCGTGGCGGAAAGAAAGCAACTGGACCAATGCCGAGCTGATTAAACAGCCGGGCGAATTGGTCTTCCACGATATCGGGTAAAGTACCGACGACCAAGAGTGAGGCAGGTGCTTCTTCGGAGGCGACCGGCGCTTCTGGGATCATCGCCACCAAGCACGCATCTTCCCCTTGGGTGAACGTCGTCTCAATGCCACTGCCCGAGTAATTCAGGACCCGAACCGAAGGGCTGTGCTTCTTCGTCAAGCGCTCTGCTGCGCGCGACAAATCCAGCTTGATGACTTCTGAAGGGCAGGAGCCGACCAAGAACAACAATTTGATATCTGGGCGACGCGACAGAAGCCTGTCCACCACTCGGTCAAGCTCCTCGTTGGCATCCACAAGGCCAGCCAAATCCCGCTCTTCCATGATGGCCGTGGCAAAGCGAGGCTCTGCGAATACCATCACCCCGGCAGCGGATTGGATCAAATGCGCGCAGGTCCGCGAGCCAACAACGAGGAAAAAGGCGTCTTGAATCTTACGGTGCAGCCAAACAATCCCGGTAAGCCCACAAAACACTTCCCGTTGGCCTCGCTCCCGCAGAACAGGGCGAGCCTCAGAGGTGGGGCTTATCAACGTGACTGCGTCGCTCATACTCAGGACGCCCGATCTGTTTCGTGATGGGCGTGTTTCGTATGGGTAACCGAGCTAGAGCCTGCGTGTGCGGGCCAAGGATTGGCGAATTGCAAGAGACCTTCAAGCCAACGGATTAGAATAGGGGTGGAGGCCTTTTTCCGCTCGGAGGCTCTGCTTACAGAGGTCTCAGAAACACGCCATTCGTGTGAGTTAGAAGGCTGCATCAACATCGGAATTCTCCAGCAGAAATCGGACCTCTGATAAGGTCATCCTGCAAGGTATGCCTCCCTCTTATCTCTTGTCAATAGAAATAGACGTCCAAAACTTTTGACAGTCATCAAACGAACAAACCCTTGCATTTTGTTGTCGTGATGAGACAGTCAAAAATGATGCAGGTAGCAGATGAGGTTAGGGTGGAATCTTCGACAAGGCTTGCACCGGGCGTTGGGCCAGACGATCCGAGGATTGGTCAAGCGCTGAACACCCCGGCCCCCGCACGCTCTCTCTGCACCGACTGTGGGATCTCACGTACGTCAGACCCCAAACGTTGTGGGCGTGCATGCCAATTCATCAGCCCAAACTATCCAGAGCTGGAAACCCAAGTGCATGGGCGCGCCCGCGATACGACCGCTGGCGATGAATTATTCTTTGGCCCTGTGAAGGCGATGTATCAAGCCAAGCTGAACGCCCCGTTGCCAGGCGCGCAATGGACCGGGATCACAACACGCCTTGCCGAACGCCTCCTTGAAACCGGCGCGGTTGACGCAGTACTGACCATGAAGCCCGATCCAGAAGATCGCTGGCGACCCGTGCCCACATTGGTGACAGAAGCATCAGAGCTTGCCCTTTGTCGGGGTATGCGCATGGGCTACGCACCTTTATTGGCGCTGTTAGAGCCTGCGCTCGATCTGGGCTATAAGCGCCTCGCCGTCATTGGCATTCCCTGCCAAGTCTATGCTTTGCGTGCATTGGAAGCAGAACTTGGGCTTGAACGTCTCTATGTAATCGGCACGCCCTGCTCTGATAATACGACCACTGAGAGCTTCCACCAATTTTTGGACCTGTTGTCGGATCAGCCCAAGACCATCAGCTATTTGGAGTTCCGGGCCGATTACCATGTCGAACTGCGGTTTGATGACGGTCGCAAGCAAGTCATACCCTTCTTGCAGCTGCCGATCTCAAAACTACCCCCAGACTTTTTCCCGCTGACGTGCAGGACCTGTGTCGATTATACCAATGCGCTGGCCGACATCACAATTGGCTATATGGGTGGCCAAGGCGACCAGTGGCTTTTGGTTCGCAACGAACGTGGCGAGGAATTGCTTTCTCTCTTGGGCGATGAGGTCGCCCTGACGGCGCCGACCAGTCATGGCAAACGCGCCAGCGCAGTTAAGGGCTTTAAAGCCAATGTTGAGCGCGCGGCTGGAGGACTGCCCTTACGAGGCATGCCCGATTGGGTGCGGCCCTTGGTGGGCTGGCTCATGCCAAGGATTGGCCCGCGCGGGTTGGAATTCGCCCGGACGCGGGTGGAAATGAAAGCTATTGAAACCGTGCTACACCTGCGCCGTGAAGAGCCCCAGCGCATGAAGAACATGATCCCAGACCATGTCTGGCAATTGACCGCGCCCTATGCCCTCACCCCAGACAGCCAAGAGCGCAAGCCAAGTGATGCGTCAGCTGCTATGGTTCGACCTCCGGCTGAGGCAGATGCCTAACGCCAACCCCTTCCTTTCGGAGCCTTTTTAATGCGTATCGCTTTCCCTTTCACAGCCATTGTCGGCCAAGATGACATGAAGCTGGCCATGCTGATCGCAGCCACAGATCCTGGCATTGGTGGGGTTATGGTGTTTGGCGATCGCGGCACGGGCAAGTCGACCGCCGTCCGGGGGCTGGCTGCCCTTCTGCCGCCGATTAAAATGGTGAAGGCGTGTCAGTATCATTGCGACCCACGCGCCGACAAAGCCTCTTGCGCGACAGGCTGCGTTCACCGTTTAGGCGGGGAGATACCCGATGTGGGCGAGATGGCGACTCCTGTGGTCGACTTCCCCTTGGGCGCAACCGAGGACCGCGTCGTCGGCGCTCTCGACCTAGAGCGCGCGCTCACCCAAGGCGAGAAGCACTTTGAGCCCGGCCTCTTGGCCCGCGCCAATCGTGGCTTTCTCTATATCGACGAAGTCAATTTGCTCGATGACCACTTGGTCGACTTGCTTTTGGACGTCGCCGCCTCAGGCGAGAATGTTGTCGAGCGGGAAGGTCTTAGTGTGCGCCACCCGGCCCGCTTTGTCCTAATCGGGAGCGGCAATCCAGAAGAAGGCGAGCTGCGCCCGCAATTATTGGATCGGTTTGGCTTGTCGGTAGATGTGAAAACACCAGACGACTTGGCCATGCGCGTCGAAGTGGTGCGCCGGCGTGACTCGTTCGACCGCGATAGTGCGGGCTTTGCCGCCCGTCAGGCCGAAGGCGAAGCAGCTGTACGCGAGCAGATTGTCGCGGCACGCGGGCGGTTGAGCGACATTGAAACGCCCGATGCGGCTTTGGAATGGGCGTCGCGCCTGTGTATGGCTGTCGGTGTCGACGGATTGCGCGGCGAGCTGACGTTGATCCGCGCGGCCCGCGCCGTTGCTGCCCTTGAAGGCGACACACGGGTGGAAGACCATCATTTGCGCGGCATCGCCGTGATGGCCCTGCGCCACCGCCTGCGCCGCAACCCCCTCGATGAAACCGGCTCGTCCACCCGGATTGAACGCGCCATGTCAGACCTGTTTGGATCATGACCGCCGAGGCGAAAGCCGAAACTGTGCCCTGCGCCGCTTGGCCGGAAGCCCTGTTGATCGCCACTTTGTTTGCGATGGACCCCCATGGCTTGGGCGGTATCTCGATCAAAGGTCGAGGCAGCCCGTTTTTTGAGGCCTGGCTCGATCAGTTGAAAGAGCTTTTGCCGGAAGGGGCACCGTTGCGCCGTTGCCCAGTGCAGACAGGTGACGACCGCTTACTGGGCGGCCTAGATCTCGCAACCAGTTTGGCCATGGGCCAACCCGTCGTCCAACGCGGCCTGTTAAGCGAAGTCGATGGCGGAGTTCTTGTCTTGCCCATGGCCGAGCGCTTGAGTTCGGCCACCGCCGCACGGATTGCGGCCGCGCTGGACGAAGGCCAATTTCAGCTGGAGCGCGATGGGCTGACGTCGCTTCTGCCCGCACGCTTTGGCCTGATCCTTTTAGATGAAAGCATAGGCTCAGAAGAATCCCCGCCGTTTGCACTTCTAGAGCGGTGCAGTTTCCGCCTCGACGGCAATGGTCTGGGACTTGGCGATCTAGCCGGGGACGGGGCAAGCCTTGAAGACATTAAGCGCGCCAAAAACGCGTTGCCAGAAATTGGCCTTGAGTCAGAGACGCTCCTCGAGGCTATTTGTGAAGCCGCACAAGCCTTTGGCTTGCACTCTGCCCGGCCCGCGCTTTTATGTTTGCGGGTCGCACGCATGGTCGCGGCTCTAGACGGGAGAGAAGTCGCCAATTTGGGCGATGTAACCTTAGCTGCTCAAATGGTTCTGGCACCCCAAGCCCTGCAATTACCGCCACCGCCTGAAGAGCCCCAACCCGACGATTCAGACCAACAAGCTGACACCCAAGACGAAGCAGAACAAACCGAGGCAGAAGCGGACCCAACGCCGCCGCCTGAAACACCGCCAGATTCCCAAGCCGAGGCAGAACCAAAGAGTCCGCCAAATCCCAGCGAAATTCTGGTGGATGCCGTCAAATCCGCCTTGCCCGCTGAATTGATCGCCGCATTGGGGAGCCAAGCCAAACCCAATCGCCAAGGACGCGCGAGCGGCAGCGGTGGTGGCACCATGCAGAAGTCACCGTTGCGTGGCAGACCAATCCGATCACGCAGCGGTACCTTAAAGCCCGGCGAGCGCCTCAACATCATCGAAACCCTGCGCGCCGCTGCGCCTTGGCAGAAGCTGCGTCGTCGGCCACAAGCCGACGCGGCACTGGAAACATGCAGGAAGCGCATTGAAGTGCGTAAAAGTGACTTCCGCATCCGCTGCTTCGCCCAGCCTAAAGAGGCGACAACTATTCTGGTCGTCGACGCGTCTGGCTCCTCGGCCTTTCAGCGTCTTGCCGAAGCAAAAGGGGCGGTGGAGCTCTTGTTAGCGCAAGCCTATGTCGATCGCAGCCGCGTGGCTTTGGTGGCCTTCCGCAATGAAACGGCCGAAATCCTGTTACCGCCGACAAGGTCCTTGGCACGGGCGCGTCGACAATTATCGGATTTGGCAGGCGGCGGCGGTACGCCCTTGGCGGCAGGCATTGATACGGCCCTGTTGTTGGCGCTGGCCGAAAAGGCCAAGGGCCGCACGCCACGCCTTTTGTTCCTGACCGATGGACGCGGCAATATCGGGCGCGAGGGCAAAGCAGGCCGCGCGGTTGCAATGGCCGATGCACTATTGGCGGCGCGCGCCGTTGGGCTGGCAGAGATTGCAGCCGTTCATATTGATACCTCGCCCTTCCCACGCCCCGGTGCCCGCGAATTAGCCGAGGCGATGCGCGCGATCTATGCGCCCTTGCCCTATTTGAACGCGCAGGCCATTAGCACGATTTAAAGCCCAGTGGACGTTGGGCTAAACCCTATGCCATAGAAGATCATTCTAAGCTTTTTGGGGAAAGCTAATCGATGGCTGTTGGATTTACCGCGTTGGATTGGGTGATTTTGGGTGGCTATGTCGCCATCATCGCCATTGCCGGAATACTAGCGACCAATAGCAAAATGGCCAAAGCCAATGATTATTTTTTGGCCGGCAACACCATGCCGATCTGGCTAGTCGCCATTTCGGTCCTCTCGACCAGTCAATCGGCCGCGACCTTTTTGGGCGCGCCAGATTCGAGTTATCGCGGCGACTTCACCTATCTTGGCAGCAATATTGGCGCAGCCTTGGGCGCGATCATTGTCGCCCTTGTCCTGATGCCGCGCTTTTATGCCATGCAGGCAACAACCGTCTATGAGCTCCTCGAGAAGCGCTATGATCGAACCGCCCGACAAGCGGCAGCGGGCATGTATTTGGTAGGCCGCGTCCTCGCCAGTGGATCGCGCCTTTATCTGGCCGCCATCGCTGTCTCGATGATCATGTTTGGCGATATTGCGCCCGAACACATCGTCCAAGCCTCGCTTCTTCTCTTGGTATTTGGCCTGATCTTCACCTTCATCGGCGGATTAAATGCCATCATCTGGAGCGATCTGGTCCAAGTGGCGATCTATGTGACCGCTGCGCTGACTGTGGTTGTATTCCTTTTGATGAAGATCCCTGCTTCGGGGGTCGAGATTTGGCAAGGGCTCGCCCATACGCCAGAGGGCACCAATAAATTGCGCTTGATCGATTTCAGCTTGGATTTCAGCGCGCCCTTCTCTTTCTGGGCTCTGATCACCGGGGTGGCGATCTTGAACGCCTGCAACTTTGGCCTCGACCAAGATACCTCCCAGCGTTTGTTGGCTTGCAAAGATGCCAAGCAGGGCAATCGAGCCATGTTTGTTTCCGTATTTGCCACGATCCCCGTGGTGCTGATTTTCATGACCATTGGGTCCTTGCTCTATGTCTTTTACCAGCGCCCCGATTTGATGATCCAAGAAGGCAGCCAAGCGGTGATGACCAAGTTTGAGGGCCAAGACATCACCGTCTTCATGACCTTCATCCTGACCCAAATGCCGCCGGGTTTGCGGGGCTTTGTCACAGTAGGCGTGATTGCTGCCGCCGCCGTCAATTCTGGCCTGATCTCTATGTCGTCAGTTCTGGTGCAAGATTTCTACCGACCTTGGCGCGATAAGCGTGGACCAAAGCCTGAGGCCCATTATGTGCGGGCAGGCCAAGTGGGCATGGTGGTGCTGGGCATAGCCTTGTTTGCCATGTCGATCCTGTGTTTCTATTGGCAGCAATATACCGACACCCCGCTTTTGACCTTTGTGCTGTCGGTCATGACCTTTGCTTATTCGGGTCTGTCGGGCGTCTACATCACGGCAGTCTTTACTAAGCGTGGCTCTACCGCCAGCGTCATTGCCGCCTTGGTCGCAGGCTTCGTCACTATCCTACTGCAGCAAGCCTATATCGTCGATTATTTTGGCCTACCGCCCGCTTGGAAGAGCCTCGCCTTCCCGTGGCAATTGTGCATTGGCACGACCGTGGCGTTTCTGGTGTGCCAATTGGGGCAGACGAAAAAGCCTGCCCCTGAGCGTGAAGCAATCGTTTAAGACCAGAAGCCAACCGCGGCTTTAGTGTCCCTCAAGATGGGCTGGGCAATTGCATTAGCCCGGTCTGCGCCTGCGCGCAGGATCGCATCAATCTGGGCAGGGTCTGCGAGGAAATTGGCCATGGACGTCATCATTGGGCCAAGGGCCTCCACTGCCAGATCGGCCAAGCGTGGTTTGAACACGCCAAAGCCAGCGCCGACAAATTCCGCCACGACTTGTTCTTTGGTCTGGCCGGAAAGGGCGGCATAGATGCTGACCAGATTATCAACTTCTGGCCGACCCTTTAACTCGTCGACATGAGACGGCATGGGCAGAGTATCGGTTTTTGCCTTTTTGATCTTTTTGACCAAGAGATCGACCGAGTCCGTCATATTGATCCGCGAATTATCCGCCGGATCAGACTTGGACATTTTCTTCGATCCATCTTGCAAGTTCATCACGCGCGCGGCTGGGCCGCCAATGATGGGCTCTGGCAAGGGGAAGAAGCCATTGACCTTGAAGTCCGAATTAAAGCGGGCAGCGATATCACGCGACAGTTCAAGATGCTGCTTTTGATCGTCACCCACAGGCACATGGGTTGCCTTATAGGTCAGAATATCGGCTGCCATCAAAACCGGATAATCAAACAGGCCGACGGAGCTGCGCTCGGCATTCTTGCCGGCTTTGTCCTTGAACTGGGTCATGCGCTCCAACCAGCCCATGCGCGCGACGCAATTAAGGATCCAAGCAAGTTCGGCATGGGCGGAAACGTTCGACTGCACGAAAATGACCGAGCGAACTGGATCAACACCAGCTGCCAGATAGGCGGCGGCTACTTCCCGGGTTTGGGCGCGCAGCTTTTCTGGATCTTGCGGTACGGTGATGGCATGCAAGTCCACGACGCAATAGATGCAATCTGAGCCGGGCTCGTTCTGCAATTCTACAAAGCGCTTAATCGCGCCCAGATAATTGCCCAAATGCAAATTCGCGGTCGGTTGAACCCCGGAGAAAACCCGCTTCTTCTGTATGTCGGTCATGTCCGTCTTCTTACTCTAAAACTCATCTTGCGTTGAAACGGCAGAAGCGCCTGCTGGCTTTTGCAAAGCCAGTTTAATGTCTGCCATGGTGACGGCCCTTACAAGGAAGGCAATTGCCGCATAAACGATCATACCCACCAAGCAAACCAATAAAGTCGCCACTTCTTTACCAAATACCAGTCTGGCCTCAAACCAGCCTTCGATGGGCACCCGGTTCAAGGCGGCAAAGCCCAAGACGGCTGCCATAACGGCTGTGGCAATGACAATACGAAAGAACTTGCCAAGCACCCAAGGTTCTGGCCGCCAGTTTCGCTCGTGCAACAACGTCACCGCTAGCAACAGCGCATTCACCCAACCCGACACGCTGGCCGCGATGGCAAGCCCAACATAACCCGGCAAGTCCATGGCCCTAAGTCCAAAAAACAAGGAAGCACCCAAGCCGATGTTCACCAAAACGCTGATCAAGGCAAAATTCATCGGCCTTTTGGTGTCGCCCCGCGCAAAGAAGGGTGGGGCCAAAATGCGGATCAACACAAAGGCGGGCACACCCCAACCATAGTGAAACAAGGCATCTGCCGTGGCCCGCGCATCGGCTTCGGTAAACTGACCACCGGCCCAGAATCCTTGCATCAGGAAGAAAGGTGCGACAACCAAAGCAGCGGCGGCTGGCAGGGTAAAGGCCATGGATAGAACAAAGGCTTCATCCAAGGCTTTGGTATCGTCGCCAGTCTCAGGGCTGGCAACCGCACGCGCAAGGCGCGGCAAGAGGGCCACCCCGATTGCCACGCCTATCAAGCCTAGGGGGAGCTGAAATAGTCGGTCTGCCGCATAGAGCCAGGATTTTGCGCCAACTTCAAAACTGGAAAGCGATTGGCTCACCAAGACATTCAGGTGGGTCGCGCTGCCGGCAATCACGGACGGGACCATCACGGTAACGATGGCCTTCACCTCTGGCGTCAAACGGGGGACGCGAAAGCCGATGCGAACGCCTAACCGCCGACAGCCGATATAGAGGGCGGTTGCTTGCAAGAACCCAGCGATCGTAATCGCCACGGCCGCATTGATGGCCGCCTGATTGGGGTCTTTAACAAAGACCACTGCTGCCAGAATGGTCAGGTTTAACAGTGTCGGCGCGGCGGCAGACAGGGCGAACTTGCCAGCTGTATTGAGCACGCCGGAGAAGAGCGAGCTCATCGCCATGCCAACGAGGTAGGGCATAGTGATTTGGGTCAAAAGGATGGCGAACTGGAACGCCTGAGGTTTGTCGGCATAGCCACCATGGATCACCAGCATGATCCACGGCATCGTCAATTGCGCCAAGATGGTCACCAATGCCGCGACCAAGGTCAGCACCGAGAAAGCTTGGCTTGCAACTTCGGCGGCCTGATCCTTGCCAATCTCGGCCTGGGTCTTGGCATAAAGCGGCACAAAGGCCTGACTAAAGGCCCCTTCAGCAAGAATGCGCCGGAACAGGTTCGGGAAAGTTTGCGCCGTCGCGAAAGCATCGCCCACCCAACCAGCGCCCAGAAGGTTCGAAATCGCGCGGTCGCGGGCATAGCCCAAGAGGCGGCTCAATAAGGTGAAACCGGCTTGAACGAGGGTATTGCGGGCAAGCGACATCGACGGATTAGCTCCAATTGCATGCACCACTAACCTGTGCGGATGGATTGCGGGAGGGTGGCTGCTGACATTGACCAAATTCAGGCAATTATCTTGCGCAAACAAGGTTTTTTCACCATGGTTGAGGCATGAATATGCCCGCACCAAGTTTGTCTGCTCCTCTCCCCACCGATATGACGGCCCTACGCGAGGCGATTGATGCCATTGACGGGCAATTGGCACGCTTGATTGCGCAACGTTCTGGGCTAGCACGCGCCATTGCTGAAGCCAAAAAGGCTGCTGGCGATTCAGGCTTTGGGTGGCGCCCCGCGCGCGAGATCGACATTTTGCGCGGGCTTATTACGCGCGAGCCAAACCTCGACCCAGCCTTAGCCGCAGCCGTGTGGCGGGCCCTGATTGCCGCGAATCTTGCGGCGCAAGGTGGACTGGATGTTGTCACGACGTTGGATGCAGCCCCTTGGGCCAAGCTGGCCTTTGGTTCGGCCAGCGAGGCGCGCATTTTACCCGCCACTGATGCTTTGATCGCCGCCAAGCAGGGCCCCCGAACCATTGCCTGCCTGCCTTGGCCTGCGGACGCGCAGAATTGGTGGGTCGATTTATTGGATGTGAGTCTTGCAGGGGTGCATGTCTGCGCAGCGAGCCCGCAAATTGTTGCCGATGGCACGCCGGCCTCTTTGCTGCTTGCCCACCGCGCCCCAGAAGCTTCGGGCGGTGACATCAGTCTGTTGGCCGGAAGCAAAGCAGCATTGGCAGGTTATGGCGGCACGCGTTTGAGCGAGCAGGGCGATCTCGCCCTTATTCAACTTCCGGGCTTTTTGGATCTGGATGAGCCCTTAGAAGCAGGTGTCCGCCTGATTGGCTGCTTCGCTTTGGCCTAAAGGTCAGGTTTCATAGAAGACATGGGTCAAATATAGGCCATCACTGGGAGCCACGGGGCCACAGCGTTTACGGTCGCGGGCTTCCAGCGCATCGCGAACATCATCCGGGCGCCACTTTCCGCGACCCACCTCCGACAATGTCCCCATCATCGAACGAACTTGGCGATGCAAGAATGAGCGGGCTTGAACGCGCGCTTGTATCTCTGGTCCGAAGACGCCTTCCACCCGACACAAATCAAATCGATTCAAGGTTTTGACCGGGCTCTTTGCCTGACAGTCCGCATCACGGAAGGTGGTAAAGTCATGGGTGCCTAAGAAATGATTGGCCGCTTCTTGCATGGCATCAAGGTCATGCTCTTGCGAGACACGCCACACCCGCCCCAACTCCAACGTCAAAGGCGGGCGACGATCAACCATGCGAAACAAATAGCCTCGGGCTTGCGCGGAGAAGCGGGCGTGAAAGCTATCGGGAACAGCCTCTGCTTCCCGGATCGCCACCGGGCCATAGTCACGCATCCACGCATTCAAAGCTTCTTGTAGACGAAACGGTGCCCAATTCTTAGCTAAGTCGACGTGAATCACTTGACCCGTTGCATGCACACCACGATCAGTGCGCCCGGCGGCATGGGTTCGGCGCAATTCGCCCTCTATCGCCAGGATGGCGCGCTCTACCGTGTCTTGCACGCCTTTGCCATCCGATTGGCTTTGCCAACCGGCAAAATTGGTGCCGTCATATTCTAAGGTCAGTTTCCAACGCTGCATCAGAAGCATTTAGCGCAGCATTTAGCCGCTTGCGAACCCCCTTGCTGCGTTGACCTTTTGGCTTGGTCAGCCTAGCGCAGACAAAAATGAAAATACGGAACGAATGCTCATGAAAACTCCCCGCGCTTTCTTCAAACCCCTCGCCATTGGTGCGCCTGCGCCCTACCGTGATCTGCCGGTTAAGGTGGAACGGATGATCCACTTTGTGCCGCCACACCTTGAAAAAGTGCGCGCCAAAGTGCCGGAGATCGCCAAAGGCGTCGACGTCATTCTGGGCAATCTGGAAGACGCTATCCCGGCAGACGCGAAAGAAGCTGCACGCGCCGGCTTTATCGAAATGGCCCGCGAGACCGATTTTACAGCTTTGGGCACGGGCCTATGGACACGGATTAACTGTCTCAACAGTCCTTGGATGTTGGACGATGTGATGGAAATCGTCGCCGCTGTTGGCAACAAGCTCGACGTTATCATGGTGCCTAAAGTCGAAGGCCCTTGGGATATTCATTATCTAGACCAATTGTTGGCGCAACTTGAGGCCAAAGCCGGGGTCACCCGCCCAATTCAATTGCATGCGATTCTAGAAACTGCCGAAGGTGTGGCCAATGTGGATGCGATTGCACTGGCCAGCCCGCGCATGCAAGGCATCAGCCTCGGTCCGGCCGATCTGGCAGCCAGTCGCGCGATGAAAACAACCCGCGTTGGTGGTGGTCATCCAGGTTATCGCGTTGTGGAAGACCCCCATGCCGATGGACGCGCACGGGTCAGCGTTCAACAGGATTTGTGGCACTATACATTCGCAAAAATGGTCGACGCCTGCCAAACCGCTGGAATCAAGCCCTTCTATGGCCCCTTTGGCGATATTAAAGACCTTGAGGCTTGCGAGCAGCAATTCCGCAATGCCTTCATTATGGGTTGTGCTGGCGCTTGGTCGCTGCACCCAGACCAGATCGCCATTGCCAAAAAGGTCTTCAGCCCTGATCCTGCCGAAATAGCTTTCGCCAAGCGCATTCTAGAAGCCATGCCAGACGGAAGCGGCGTGGCCATGCTGGACGGTAAAATGCAGGACGATGCCACGTGGAAGCAGGCGAAAGTTATGGTCGACAGTGCGAAGCTGGTTGCCGCTAAGGACCCAGATATGGCAGCAGCTTACGGCTTCTAATCCCCAGTGCCTGTGTCGCAGGCAGACCTAGCCCGCCAAGTTGGCATGTGCAGTCATACCCAAAGGCAACACAGCCAGCCACTTGCCCTTAAGGAAACTTGCCGTCACATGGCGGCATGCCCGATACCCATTCTGCGTCCGCTCGCGACTTAATCAAAGACCTAGGTGCCCTATTAGGGGAAGTGATCAAGGATCAACATGGCGATGCCCTGTTTGAGGCCATTGAGTCTATTCGCTCAGAATCGGTGCGGGAGTACCGGGGGCAAGCCCCACGCGGTGCGACCGTTAGTTTGCTGGACGGTCTAGAACTGGATGAAACCTTGGTCTTCATCCATGGCTTTTGCGTGTTTTCGCAACTAGCCAATCTAGCCGATGATTATGTTAGCCGAACCCAGACTGTCCGCCAGGACCCGTTGGCACTCTTGAACACGCGGCCCGATCTGACGATTGAGCATGTGTCAGAGGTGCTCGCTAAAATGGTGATTGCCCCCATTCTGACCGCCCATCCCACCGAAGTACGCCGCAAAAGCGTGTTGGACCGGGAGGCCGCCATTTCAGACACACTCGAGTCTCGGATTGACCTCGTCGATGGTCGCGACTTGCGGACAGAGCGGTTACGTCGGGAAATCAGGCTTTTGTGGCAGACCCGGGTTCTACGCGGCGAACGCATCGAAGTCGCCGATGAAATTGCCAATGTCGCCAGCGTGCTTGGCCGATCCTTCCTCAAAGAAATGCCTAACCTCATTCGGCGGCTTGAGCGGCGCTTGGGCAAGGAATTGCCCGGCATTTTGCGGGTTGGTTCTTGGGTAGGCGGCGACAGAGATGGCAATCCCTTTGTCAACGCCCAAACCTTAACCCATGCGGTGATGTCGCATGCGACGCTGCTCTTGGGCTCCTTCCTTGAAGAATTGCACCAATTGGGCAGCGAATTATCTATCTCAACCGAGCTTACGGCTGTTTCAGCCGATTTGGCACGCCTGGCAGAAGCCGGACACGATACCTCTCCCCACCGCGCCGATGAGCCTTATCGGCAAGCTATCAGGGGCATTTATGCGCGCCTAGCGGCAACCTATCAAGCCATCACGAAAAAAGCCCCTTCCCGACCAACCGATCTTGAGGCCTTAGCGTATCAAAGCCCGGACGAGCTGATTGCAGATTTGGAAGTTGTTGGCGCGTCGTTGCGCACCCATGCGGCGGGCGATGTTGCCGACGGTCGTTTGGCCCGTCTGATTACGGGCGTGAAGGTTTTCGGTTTTCACTTCGCCCAGATGGAATTGCGCCAAAACTCTGACGTGCATGAGCGGACGATTGGCGAATTATTGGCATCGGCGGGCATTGAAGCCAATTATGCCAGCCTGACAGAAGCGGCCCGCATCGAGATTTTGTGCGCGCAGTGGCGCTCACCCCGTAATCTGACCACGCCTTATGCGAACTATGGCGCAGAAACGCTGAAAGAGCTGGAAGTATTTTGGCAAGCTGGCGCTATTCGAACCGCGGTCGGCGGGGAGGTCTTGCGCCGTGTAATCGTTTCAAAGACCGACAGTGTTTCAGATCTGTTGGAAGTGGCCTTACTTTTGAAAGAAGGCGGTCTGTTCACTGTATCGCCGGACCCAAGCCCGCAAATTGCCATCGCCCCGCTGTTTGAAACCATTGCGGACTTGCAGGCGAGTGAAGCGATCATGCGGACATGGTTGACCTTGCCTGAAGTGGCCCGCGCGCGTGCTTCGACCAATCCCGTGCAGGAAGTGATGATTGGCTATTCTGACAGCAATAAGGACGGCGGCTATCTGACCGCGAATTGGGAGGTTCGTGGCGCGATTGGGCGATTGGTGGCCTTGGGCAAAGAGTTAGGCGTCACCATGCGCTTCTTCCACGGTCGGGGCGGATCAATTGGTCGGGGCGGCGGATCGTCCCGCGACGCCATTGCTGCTTTGCCTGCTGGCAGCATAGAATCGGGCCTGTCCGTGACAGAGCAGGGCGAAGTCATTTCGTCAAAGTATGGCCATCCCGACAGCGCGCGCGTCTCGCTGGAAACTTTGGTAGGCGCGAGCCTTGAAGCGGCCTTGCGCCCAGCCGATCAGGCGCAAGAAGAGATACTGCAACGAGTCATGCCGCGTTTGAGCGATCTTGCTTTTAAAGCCTATCGCAGCCTTGTGTATGATACCCCTGATTTTGCGCGTTATTTCCACCAATCAACCCCTTTGAAAGAGATTGTGGACCTTAAGATCGGCAGCCGCCCTGCGGCTCGGACCGCGTCTGGGCGCATCGAGGATTTGCGCGCGATTCCTTGGGTATTCAGCTGGTCGCAAGCACGCGTCAATCTGCCTGGCTGGTATGGCTTCGGTAGTGCCATTTCCAGCTATCAAGCTGAGTTGGGGGCAAATGCCGCCGCAGAGCTCCAGGCGCTTTATCAATCCAGCCCCTATTTCGCGAATCTGGTTTCCAACATCGAAATGGTAATGGCGAAAGCCAACCTAGACATTGCACGGCGCTATAGCGAACTGGTGGATGATCAAAAAATGGCGAAAGCCATTTTCGCCCGTATCGAAGGCGAATGGCACAAGACACTGGAAGCGCTAAAGCTCGTCACCGGACGGGTCGAATTGGTTGGCAATAATCCCGCTTTGGCCCGTTCAATCAGCCTGCGTATGCCCTATCTCGACCCGCTAAACCTGCTGCAAATCAAGTTGATCCAGCAATTGCGGGCAGGCCCAGAGGAGGCACAAGCCGAGACCGTCAAGAAAGGCATTCAATTGACGATTAATGGGATTTCCGCCGGCCTGCGCAACACGGGCTGAGTTAGTCGTGCTCAATCCGGCCAACCCGAAACGCGCCAAGATCGGCATAGACCGCCTTATCGGCAAAGGCGAAGGCGGCATCATCGACCCGAACATCGGTGCGGCGCAAGTGGCGCGACAGCGTTAAGCCCTCCAACGTGCGGCAGCGCGATAGCGCGACATAGGTCTGGCCATGGGCAAAGGCCCCGCGCCCGAAATCGACATGGACGGCATCAAACGTCAGACCCTGGGCTTTATGGACAGTCAGTGCCCAAGCCGGTCTTAAGGGCACTTGCCGGAAAACGCCCACCGCCTTGCGCTGGGGCACACCTTCTGGATCGGGCTCGTAGACATAACGCTCCCAATCGGCGGGTTCGATCTCATGTTCGCGGCCCCCAATGCGGACGAAGACAGATGTTTTGCCTAGATCCACCACAGTCGCCAAGGTGCCATTGACCCACCTTTTGTCGGCATCATTGCGCAACAGCATGACGCGCGCGCCAACCCGCAACACAAGGTCGCTATCGGTTGGGAAGATACGCTCATCAAACTGGCCTTCAACTTTCGCACCATAGGAGGCTTCGGGCCCGGATAGGCGGGCCATTTCCAAGTCATTGATCCGACGTGCCGCCTCATTGGTGGTGGTCAGCACGATGGCCCCATCGCCGTCCTTGTCGGAAAAGGGCGGGGGTTCACCCACCACGCGGGAATCCAAGAGCTCCGCGTCTTCCATCGAGGGTCGCCCGCGCCGCATCCGGTCCAACAGCCCGAGGAAGGCCGCGTCGGATTGGCGAAACACCTGACATAACTCAATCGACGTCCATGAGAGTGACTTTACCGACGGTGCATCAAAGAAGTACGGCCCGCCAAACCATTGCTCTAGGATAGGCTCATCCTCGCGGCTGACGACTGGTGGTAATTGGGCGCTGTCGCCAACGCAGAGCAGCCGCACGCCACCAAACGGCCTTGGCACACCGCGATGAAGGCGCATCGATCGATCAATTGCGTCCATCAAGTCTGAGCGGACCATCGAAATCTCGTCAATCACCAAAAGATCGAGCGCTTTCAACATGCGGCCTTCCCGAACCCGGCGGACATCTTGCGGCTGGATCATGGCAGGTGGTAGCTTGAAGAGGGAATGGATCGTCTGACCACCGGCATTTAACGCAGCAATGCCTGAAGGGGCGACTATGGCGGCTTTCAGATCCGTTTCATCCATAAAGGCTTTGAGAAACGTGGTTTTTCCTGTGCCGGCGCGGCCCGTCAGGAATACCCCACCTTCGGCCTTCTCAATCCGCTCAGCCACTTCACGATATGGCCCATCGTCGAGCGACAGGGCGACCGACTTCGCAGGACCTTCGATCCGCCCATGCCCACCTTGCAGGCGCGCCATCGCCATCGCACCATCGGCATCATCGACCTTCGCTACGACGGTGCCATTGCGGATTAGAACAGCCGAAAAGCCGCTTCCGGTATCCACCAGACGCGCAATACCGCCCCGCAATGCCATTTCTCGCACTGTTTTCACGTGAGCCCTTTTCAACCTCTTCCTTCGGAGGGTGCGCCTCCTGCGTCAAGCAGCGGCTGCGCCAATATGTATCGATTAGAAATTCTATCTTGTTTGTCGCGAGCCGAAGTCGCACCTGATGTGTTATACGCACGGATGAGAGCGAGGAATAAACATGACACAAGACGCCCAAGGCCCCGCCATTCGCGCCCAAGGCCGGATTTTTTCCAACATTACTGAGACAATCGGCGCAACCCCATTGGTACGCCTAGACAAGATCGCTGCCAAGTATGGTGTGAAGGCAGAGCTTCTGGGCAAGCTGGAATTCTTTAATCCAATTGCTTCGGTTAAGGACCGCATTGGCGTGTCCATGATTGAAGAATTGGAGAGCCGCGGCCTGATTAAGGAAGGCTCTGTCTTGGTGGAGCCGACCTCTGGCAATACCGGCATCGCTTTGGCCTTTGTGGCCGCCCAACGGGGCTATCGCCTCATTCTGGTGATGCCAGAAACCATGTCTTTAGAGCGGCGAAAAATGCTGGCCTTCCTCGGGGCTGAATTAGTCCTGACTCCCGGTGGCGAGGGCATGAAGGGTGCCGTCGCGCGGGCCAAGCAATTGGTTGAGGAAACGCCAAATGCCCTGATTCCCGGCCAGTTTGTGAACCCCGCCAATCCAGCCGTGCACCGTCGCACGACGGCAGAGGAGATTTGGATTGATACCGACGGCAAAGTGGACGCCTTTGTGGCCGGCGTTGGAACCGGCGGCACCATCACAGGCGTTGGTCAAATTTTGAAACAGCGTAGTCCGGGCATTCAAATTGTCGCGGTTGAGCCCGCGGGTAGCCCCGTCTTGTCTGGTGGCGCACCCGGGCCCCACAAGATCCAAGGCATTGGCGCAGGCTTTATTCCTGAGGTGCTGGACCGAACGGTGATCGATGAAGTGATTACGGTCACCAATGAAGAAGCCTTTGACTTCAGCCGCGATCTCGCCCGCACCGAAGGTGTGCCCGGCGGAATTTCCACTGGGGCCAATCTAGCGGCGGCGATTAAGCTGGGTCAGCGCCCCGAATATGCCGGAAAGCGCATCGTCTTCATCGTGCCGAGCTTTGCGGAGCGCTATATCTCCTCAGCCTTGTTTGACGATATTGGCTAAAGCCATTGGCGGTCCGTAGCCGAGATTTGGTATTGCGGACCGCCAGTGTCACAATCTTGAGATTGACAAGACGGCCCCGAACAGCCAGATGTGGCCATGTTTCCATGCAAATCTCCACAAGAAGCGATTGATAGGCTTCAAGACATCCACGCAGCATCCGTTCAGGCCCTGCACGATGCCCTCGCCCGGTTTGTTCAAACCCGGGTCCCCCCCACAACAGAAGAGCGGGCGCGGTTCCGTTATCCCGAGATCCGCGTAACCTATGCGCCGGATGGCCCACCGCCGGTATCCCAGCGCGCTTATGCAAAATTCAACGCGCCGGGGGTTTATACGACCACGGTCACCCATCCAGAACTGTTCACCGAATATTTGCTCGAAAATCTGGGACCTTTGGTCGGCGAATATGGTGCCACCGTGGAAGTTGGTCTGTCAGAAGCTGAGATGCCTTATTCCTATGTCATCGATGGCGTAACCGACCTTGGGGTTGGTGATGTACCGCCACAGGAATTGGCGCGATGGTTCCCAACCCCGCAATTGACAGCTGTTGGCGACGAAATTGTCGATGGTGAGTTTGAGATCCTCAACGGCCAGCCCAGACCACTTGCTTTGTATGACGGGTTGCGGGTGGATTATTCGCTGAAGCGTTTGACCCATTATTCAGGCACGGAATGGCGGTCTTTCCAGCCTTGGATCCTGTTTACCAACTATGCGCGCTACGTTGACGAATTCGTACGCTGGGCGATTGACCAAATCCGCCAAGGTGGGCGCTATGATTCTTTGATCTGCTCGGGCGGGGTGACGATTGACGCCTCTAATTTGGACGATGATCCAGAAGGGCGCGTCGCGGCCAGTCCGTGGCGGAAGTATCAAATGCCGGCCTATCACCTCACCACCAAGGACGGCCAAGGCATTACGCTGGTCAATATTGGTGTGGGGCCGTCAAACGCCAAAAATATCACCGACCACTTGGCCGTTTTGCGCCCACATTGTTGGCTGATGGTTGGCCATTGCGGTGGCCTGCGGCAGAGTCAACGCATCGGGGACTATGTTCTGGCGCACGCCTATTTGCGCAAAGACGAAGTCCTCGACCGCATTTTACCGGCGGACGTTCCCATTCCACCGATCGCAGAAGTACAAATGTCGATCCAGCAGGCCGCGATGGAAGTGACAGGCGAAAGCGGAGAAGCCCTCAAGCGCCGCCTTCGTACCGGCACCGTCGTGAGCTTTTCGGACCGAAACTGGGAGCTTTATTGGGGCCGAGAGCGTCGCTTGATCAATATCTCACGCTCCATTGGCGTGGATATGGAAAGCTGTATGATCGCCGCACAAGGTTTCCGCCACCGTGTTCCTTATGGCACCTTATTGTGCGTGTCGGACAAACCGTTGCATGGCGAGATCAAATTACCCGGTACCGCCAACATCTTTTATGAGCGCGCTATTGGCGAGCATTTGAAGATTGGCATCGCCGCGATAGAAAAAATGCGCCTCGATGGGGTCGTGCTGCATTCGCGCAAGCTGCGCAGCTTTGACGAGCCACCCTTCCGTTAAGCACTACATCGAAACAAAAAAGGGGCCCCAATCGGGGCCCCTTTTGCATTGACGGTTTAGTCCTGCCTACTCTGCGGCAGCTTGACTGGCGCGACGTTCGACTTCTTCTTTCAAGGCAATCGCCTTGTCTTCGCTGGTCACCGTGGGGACCTTCGAGAAGAAGCGCTTGATCTTCTGATCCAGATCATCGATCAATGTGTAGACGGCAGGCACGAAGATCAGACTCAAGACCGTCGACAAAGTCAGGCCGCCAATCACCGCAATCGCCATCCCGTGCCGGAAGGCACCTGCCCCCGCTGTTGTCATAGCCGCAGGTATCATGCCAGCGATCATGGCAATCGTGGTCATGATGATGGGTCGCGACCGCTTGCGGGCTGCATCGATCAGCGCCTCATGACGGGGCACACCGCGATGCTGGGCCTCGATCACAAAGTCGACCAATAGAATTGAGTTCTTGATCACGATCCCGATCAGCATCAAAAGCCCAATCATCACCGGTAGCGACAACGGCTCCTTCACCAGACCAAGCGCAATAAATGCACCAGCAGGGGCCAAGAGAATGACCGACAAAATGGTGATTGGGTGCAAGAAGTCTTTGAACAAGAGAACCAGCACGCAATAGATCAACAGGATGCCGAGGCCGATGGCACCGGCAAACTGGCTGAACATGTCGCCCAATTCTTCGGCGTCACCATCAGGTTTCACTTTCACACCAGGACCGGGATTTTTGTAGAAGTCTTCCTTCTGCAATTCTTCCAAGGCGGGACCAAGTTGCTTACCAGGTGCCAAGCCGGACGAGATGGTCACCACGCGCTGCCGGTCTTCGCGGGTAATTCGAGCTTCACCACCGCCGAACTGAATGTCGGCAACGGCACTTAAAGGCACGGTTTCACCCGTGGCTGTATTCACCCGTAGCGCGCCAATGGCTTCAATATCTGCCCGGTTTTCACGTGCCAGCCGAACCAGAATGGGGATCTGACGCTCTCCGGCATTAAATTTGGCGAGATTGAGCTCAATATCGCCCGTCGTCGCCAATCGAGACGCATTTGCGATTTCAGAAATGGAGACACCAAGTCGCGCAGCCTCTTCCCGCTTCGGGATGATATGCAACTCAGGGCGTGTCAAATCTGCAGAGGAACGCAGGTCCACGGCCCACGGCTTCTTCCGCATCTCATTCATAACACGTTGCGTTGCCGCCGCTAGCGCATCTGGGTCGTCTGAGGTCAGATTGATTGAGAGACCACCAGAGCCCCAGCCACCGCCAAAGCGGGCGCGAATGCCGGGAACTTTGCCAACGGACTTACGAAGCTCTCCTTCGTAATCTTGTTGGGAGATCTCACGTTCTTTGCGTTCGACCAACGAGATGAAGTAGGTGGCGCCGGTCAAATCACCATTGACGCTTTGCACGACAGACTTGGTTTCAGGACGATCCATAACAATGCCTGCAACCTCGCGGGCACGCGCGTCGGCTTCGTCAGGCGAGAGGCCCGGCGGCAAGTCGATCCGCATTTGCACAAAGCCTTGGTCAATCGTTGGCGTAAAGGTCTTGGGTGCCAAGTTCAACATCGCAACCGACACGGCCATCACGGCAAGTCCAACGCCGACGGTTTTCCAGCGGTTCCGCAATGCCAGTTCAAGGAAGGCGATATAGCGTTTACCGGCTTCCCCTTCATGCTCTGGTGGGGAACGCGTTAGAATAAAGGCGGCTAACAAGGGCGTAATCAATCGTGCGACCAAGAGTGAGAACAGCACCGCAACAGCAACCGTGAGACCAAAGCTTTTGAAGAATTGTCCAACGATACCCGTCATAAAGGATACGGGCGCAAACACCGCGACAATTGTCGCCGTGGTCGCAACCACCGCCAAACCAATTTCGTCTGCCGCTTCTAAGGCTGCCGAATAGGGTGATTTACCCATCCGGATGTGGCGAATGATGTTCTCGATTTCCACAATCGCATCGTCGACCAAGATACCGGCCACAAGCGCCAGCGCCAGAAGGGTTACATCGTTCAAGGTAAAGCCTAAAAGGCTCATGACCCAGAAAGTTGGAATGGTCGACAAGGGGATGGCGATTGCCGCCAAGAAGGTCGCTCGACCATCCTTAATCACAAAGGTGACGATCCCCAGAATAACCGTCCCGATCGATAGCAACACCGTCTTGGAAATGTGGATACCTGTCGTCTTTTCAAGCACCCAAGCAAGGCCAACCAAGCTCACGCCAATGATCGCTGCCGCGGCAATAACGGGTCGCCAGCCGCCGAGGAAGACGGCCACCACTAAGGTTGCCAAGAGTGCACCTTCAAACAAGGTCTCCATCGACATGTCGAAGCTCTCTTGGACATAATCGGTTGGCGTGAACACGGGCTCAATGACCAAGTTCGGATAGGCTTTGCGTAACTCTTCGATTTTGAGTTTGACGGCTTCATAAGCTTTCAAAGAACTGGCGGTCTTGGAGCGCAAGACTTGGAACATCACGACGGGTTGGTCATTGAAACGGCCAATGCCGCGCAATTCACTCGACCCATCGCGTACATCAGCGATGTCAGAGAGGCGCACAACGCGGCCACCATTTAACACGATGGGCGTATTGCGAAGCTCATCTACCGTCTTTGCGGAGCCCAAAGCACGGATGGTTTGCTCCCCTGCACCTGACTCTGATTTGCCGGCCGGCAAATCGATGTTCTGACTGCGCAGCGCACGGCTAACCTGTGAGGCAGTCGCCCCGAAGGCGGTCAAGCGGGCGGGGTCCAAATCGACGGTGATTTGACGGCTAGCACCGCCCCAACGCTCAACCCGGCCAACGCCTTTTACACCCAGCAATTGACGGCTAAATTCGCGATCAATCAGCCAGGAAATGTCTTCCGCTGGCATGTCAGCTCCACGTACGGAATAAATCGCCAGTGGCTCTTGATCATTGAAGTCGATGCGGGCGACTTGCGGCTCATTAATCCCATCAGGAAGGTCTGAACGGATTTGCGACACGGCCGCACGCGCATCGTCAACCGCTTTGGAAATGTCGGTGCCGATTTGTAGTTCAACAAAGGTGTTTGAACTACCGGTGACCAGCGTGGTCGACATTCTCTTGACGCCCTCGATTGAGGCCAAAGCCCCTTCGACCTTGGTCGCAATCTGGTTTTCAAGCTCGCTTGGCGCAGCACCCTGCAAGCCCACGGACACTGTAAAGGCCGGGAACTCAATATCTGGGTTCGAATTGATCGGGAGCTTAAAGAAGGCCCCGATCCCCATGATCGTCAGCAAGAAGAATAGAAGGATCGGGGCGATCGGGTTCTTAATGGCCCAAGAAGATATATTGCGCATAACGACTTACCTTATTTCTTGGGCGGGGTTGCATGTTGGGCGGGGGTGGCAGCTTTAGCCGCAGGCTTGATTGGATTGATCTTTTCGCCCTCCGCCAAGAAGGCAGAGCCGGCAGTAACTACGAGTGAGCCAGGCGGTGGACCGCTGACCAATTCAACCATCGAACCTTCCCGTGCACCAATCGTAACTTTCACCTTAGTGACAGAGTTATCGTTACGAAGAACAAAAACTGAAGCCCCTTCGCGGCCATAAACCAAGGCTGACGCGGGTGCTGTATTCACGCCACGCGGCTTCGACGAGGCAATACCCGTCAAAAACACGCCAGATTTCACTGCCGGATTGGGTGCAAGCGTAAAGCGCGCCAAACCTGTGCGCCGTTGAGGGTCGATTTGAGCTGGCAAGCGACGCAGCGAACCTGTCACCATTGAGCCATCAGGTGCGGTAAATTCAGCAGGCATGCCGAGGCTTAAGCGGCTGATCTCAGACTCTGGCACTTCGGCGGCAACTTCCAAAGCATCATTGGCAACAATGACGAACATCGGCTGTCCGGTAGATCCTGCGATCTCACCAACATTCACTGAGCGCGAAATGACTTGGCCGCCAACCGGGGCACTAATCAAGCCGTTATTCTGACGCGAATTGGATTGGGCTTGCTGGGCGATTGCCACTTCGAGGTCGGCACGCGCCGCACCGACGCGGGCTGCTGCTTGGGCAACCGCCTGACGGCGGCCGTCGAGAAGCGCATTTATATCGCCTTTTTGCGTGCGCAGACGGGCCTCGGCAGCACGTGCTGCCGCGCGGCGTCCTTCCAGTTGCTCAACCGACAAAGCACCTTCCCCCTTGATCGACAGGGCGCGCTGATACTCAGCCTCAGCTTGATCAAAGGCAATTTGCGCCGACGCGGTGTCGAGTGCGCTTTCGCGAGGACCGGTCTCGGCGCGGGTCAAATTCTGCCGTGCTGCGGTCAAGCCAACTTCGGCTTCCGCCAAAGAAGTGCGGGCACGCCGGACTTGCGCGGCCAAAAGCTCGCTATCGGCATTGACTTGACGACCATCGAGCCGGGCCAATGCTTGGCCTGCGACGACACGGTCGCCAGCGTCGGCCATGATTTGAATGACACGTGCGCCCGAGGAGGTTGGAAAGACGCGCGCTTCTTGGACGGCTTGAACTTGCCCTGCGACCACCAGACGACCCGTGAAGTTTTTGACTTCTACCGGCGCGACCGAAACGGCTTGAGGCATCCGACCACCCTCTTTCGCCTTGGCGTCCGGGCCTGCCTTTTTAGCGTCTTCGGCCTTTTTTGCGTCACCTGAGTTACCGCACGCGGACAGGCCCAACGTTGTGGCAAGGATAAGCGCCAAGGATACAGCTTGGATTTTACGCGTCATTAGAAGCTCCAATCGGCTTTTTCGCCGAGTTTTTGGTAGGGGAGGGAATTTGGATTGGTGTCGAAGCGGGATTGAGATAGCGCAGAACTAAATTCTTCAGCGCTTGGCCGGCTTCTTCAGCGGTAAAGTCATTCATAAAGGTCATGCGCAAGCCCAGACCATCGGCTGCGGCCATCAAAACCGCCGACGCCTCTGCGGGGTCCAAGGTCGGCTCCACATGGCCCAGTTCCTGGCCAGCACGCAGCAAAGCTGTGATTTCTGTTCGAATTTTGCTCTCAGCTTCACGCGCAACAGCTGCAAACTTGGGGTTACGAACGGCCTCGGCCATCAATTCAGCGGCAAAGGCGGCCCGATTAGGCTCAGCATAAGCTTCGGTGAATTTTTCACACAGCTCGGACAGGGCAATGAGGAAATTGTCAGACGCGCGCACTTCGTCAAAAGCCAAAGTTGCCGTGCGACGTTCATCGTCGGCCATCGCAGCAATGATCGCCTCTTTAGAGGGAAAATAGCGATAAAGGCCGCCGGGGCTGATGTTGGCTTCCGTGCAAATCTGATCCATCGACGTCGCATGGAAACCGCGGCGCTCAAAGCACGCTTGAGCTGCATCCAAGATCTCCCGACGTCTAATCTCAGCTTTCAACGGGTTGACGGTGCGCGACATAAGTCCTATTCCGATAGCGAACGTTCGTTCGCATTATGCGGCCTTGCTCCCGAGGTCAAGCGGTCGAGCGAAAAAACATCATTATGTGGAGACAGCATGTCTACGTCGGCACTTGGATTTCAGATGTCATCCAACAAGAAAAATCTTCGCAGACTTGGCCTAGGTGGCGGTTTGTCAGTTCTGATTCTATTGGGTGGTTGTGCAACTGGCGGGTCGGTCGGTTTTCCTGGCATGGGCGCGCCCAAAGTTAAGAATCCTGTCGCCGCTCTACCGGATGCATTTCGCGATATGCCACCTGCCCCTGCAGGCGAAAGCGCGGCTTGGTGGTCGCAGTTTGCAGACCCGGTCTTGGACAAATTGGTGCGCGAGGCGCTTAGCGAAGGCATTTCGGTTCAATTGGCCAACCAACGCTTGATTGAGGCCCGCAATAATGGACGCGCCACCATCGCTGGCTTTGCCCCACGCTTGACCGTTTCTGGTGTGGCCGACACCGATTATGCGATGGGGGATACCAAACTAACCTCTGCGACCGGTGCTGCCGTAGAGCAGCAAACGACTGGGACTGCTGCCTTGCGCGCAACGTGGGAAGTCCCTCTGTTTGGGCGCTTTGGGTCTGCGGTTTCAGGTGCGAAAGCAAATGAAGCTGGAGCAAGGGCCTCACTTGAAGCCGCCAAGATTGCGATTATTGCTGATCTGGCAGCGGCCTATATTGATTTGCGTAACGCCCAACAAAGCTTGGCCTACTTGCAAGAAGATTTAGCCCGGGCTGACTCATTGGCAGCAATTGCCGAAGCACGTGAATCTGCTGGCCTGATTTCGTTGGCTGATAAGGGTCTATCCCAAGGCCAAGCAGCCCAGATTCGCCAACGCGTGCCCGACGCTGAATTGCGCGTTCGTGGTGCGCTAGACCGGATCGCGATCTTGCGCGGTGTGGTTCCAGGCTCACTTGATCAGACATTGGCTCCAGTACAAGATTTTGCCTTCCGCTCGGAAGCCCCCCTCGTCGATGCTGTCCCGGCCAATTTCGTGCGCCGGAGGCTGGATGTCGCCCGTGCTGAGCAAGATGCCGTGTTGCAAGCTGCTGGTGTCGGAATCGCAAGGGCCGATCTATACCCTAGCCTCTCGATCGTGGGGACAATTACCAATCTGTCTTCCTTAGCTGGAAATCCGTTGGCGCAAACCTTACAGCGCGGCAATACGAGCCCGGCGATTTCAATCCCTTTGTTTGACTTCGGGCAAAGACGCGCCAGCTTGAAGACCGCCGACGCACGCTTCCAGCAAGCCTTATTGTCCTATCGCTCCACCACATTGAACGCGATTGCGGAAGGACAAAATGCCTTGTCCGCCTATGGGCAAGCGCAAGCTCGGGCAAAGGCTGGGGTTGATGGCGAACGCGCGGCCCAAGTCCGGTTTGATGCAACACAAGCAAGCTTCAATGTCGGGCTTGCCTCTTTCAAGGACCGCTTAGAGGCCGAAAGTGCACTCGCCAGTGCGCGACAAGCACGCCTCGCCAATCAAGCACAACTGAGTGACGCCGCAATTGGCCTCTATCGGACGTTTGCAGGCTCACCCGGAATTTAAAGCACCTCAAGCAGACAGTCGCTTCACCAGTCGCTCCATAAACTCACACCCAGCAGCAAGTTGGGAAATTTCGATGAACTCATCGGGTTGATGGGCTTGTAGGATGGAGCCTGGACCACAGATGATGGTCGAAAGACCGCGACCTTGGAAAATGCCGCCTTCGGTCGCATAGGCGACGGCCCGGGTTGTGTTGTCGCCGGTCAAGGCCCGCGCCAAAGCTTCTGCCGCACCTTGTGTCTCTGGGGCCATAGCCGGAGAGAGGGATCGGCGTACCATGCGTGCCCCACCTTCAGGGGCGCGTGCCTTAATCGAGGCATCAACTTCTGCCACCCACGCTGCCACCCGGGATTCATGGACCTGGGGATCATCGCCCACTTCAAAGCGCATGTCCCACGTGATGTTACACGACTGGGCGAGAATGTTGGAAGCCGTGCCGCCATCAATCAGACCGATGGTGAGGGTGGTGCCCGGCGGCTCAAACGGGCTATGTGCCGGGGCATTGGCGCGGACTTCCTCAGCCAGCGCACGAAGATTTGCCAAGAGGGGCACAGCTTCCATAATGGCCGAGACCCCTTGTTGTACTTGACTTGAGTGCGCAGCCCGGCCGGTGATCTCAATCTGGAACGTCGACAGGCCCTTTTGCCCGGAGACCACGCCCATATCACTCGGCTCGCCAATAATAACGGCTTCTGGCTTGGCATAATGCTGATTGAGCACCTCTACCAAGGAGGGCGCGCCCAGACAGCCTATCTCTTCATCATACGACAGGGCAATATGAATGGGAGCGGTTAGGTTTGCACGGGCCATAGCCGGAGCAAAAGCGAGCGCGCAGGCAGCAAATCCCTTCATGTCGCAAGTCCCACGGCCATACAATCGACCGTCACGCTCGGTCAAAGTCCACGGATTCGTCGACCAATCCTGCCCGTCGATGGGGACCACATCGGTATGACCTGACAAAACAACCCCGCCCTGTGCATCGAGCGGACCAAAGCTGATGACAAGATTCGTCTTTGTGCCATCGGCATTCGGAACCCGTCGCAGATGCGGCTTCAACGGCGCGACATGGGCTTCAACCCATTCAATTAGAGGCAGATTTGAGTTTCGCGACGTGGTGTCAAATCCCACTAAGTGGGTCAGAATCTCAATCGTATCGGTCAGGTATTGGGTTTGGGTCATGCGAAACATTCTGCCACGGTCGCAGCGTTTAGGCCAATTCTTTCGTTGGTTAAGTTGATTTCAAGATATAAACATGTATTTATATCTCCGAAATCGCATCCTGGAGTAGACCATTGGCCCGAGCGTCATATCTTTTTACATCTGAAAGCGTTTCTGAAGGACATCCAGACAAAGTCTGTGACCGGATTTCAGACGAAGTTGTTGACCTGTATTTCCGTCACACGATTGCCGAAGGGTTGGACCCCTGGGCCCTACGTTGCGCGGCAGAGACCTTGGCAACCACCAATCGGGTGGTGATCGCAGGTGAATTCCGCGGCACCGACACCGTTACCGAAGACTTGATCGCGCACACCGCGCGTATGGCGATCAAAGATATTGGCTACGCTCAAGACGGCTTCCATTGGCAATATGCCGACATTGAAGTGCTGTTGCATGGCCAGTCCGAACATATTGCAATGGGCGTTGACGCCAGCGGCAATAAGGAAGAAGGCGCAGGCGATCAGGGCATCATGTTTGGCTATGCCACCAATGAAACTCCAGAACTCATGCCGGCGCCTATACAATTCAGCCATAAGATCCTGAAAGATCTGGCCGATGCGCGCAAAAGTGGCGTGCTGGCTATGTTGGGACCTGATGCGAAAAGCCAAGTCACTGCGCGCTATGAGAATGGCAAGCCAGTGGCTGCGACCTCGATCGTTTTGTCGACCCAGCACCTCGACGAAAGCCTGACCAGCCAAGATATTCGCGCAATTGTGGAACCATATATCCGCAATGCTTTGGGCGATATTTTGCCAATCGACGCCGACTGCGCTTGGCACATTAACCCAACTGGCAAGTTCGTCGTTGGCGGTCCTGACGGCGATTGCGGCCTAACCGGTCGTAAGATCATTGTCGATACCTATGGCGGTGCAGCCCCCCACGGTGGTGGCGCGTTCTCGGGCAAAGATCCCACGAAGGTTGACCGTTCCGCCGCTTATGCAGCCCGCTATTTGGCGAAGAACATTGTTGCTGCCGGGCTGGCTGATCGCTGCACCTTGCAACTTTCCTATGCCATCGGTGTTGCAGAGCCTTTGTCCATCTACGCCAATTGCGATGGGACAGAGCGTTGCGATCTCGACAAGTTGGAAGCCCGACTACCGCAGCTGATGAAACTGACCCCACGCGGCATTCGCGGCCACTTGGACCTAAACAAGCCAATTTACGCACGCACCGCTGCCTATGGACATTTCGGCCGTGCACCTGAAGCCGATGGCGGCTTCTCGTGGGAAAAGACCGATTTGATCGATGGCTTGAAAGACTTGCTGGCGTAAGTCGCACATCCAGAGACGAAAAAAGGCTGTCAGGTCCAACCTGACAGCCTCTTTTTTTGGAATCGATCCGCAGCTCTAGCCCGCGATATATTGCGCGCCGTTGATGGTCAGCGTTGAGCCATTGATGAAGCCTGGGTCCTCGACCAAAAACAAAACTGCGCGTGCAATTTCTTCGCTTTCACCTAAGCGGCCGCAAGGAATCCCCGCTTTGACTTTTGCAAGAGCATCTGGATGCATGGCAGAAACCATTTCCGTCGCAATATAGCCCGGTGCCACACAATTGACGGTCACGCCTTTGGCAGCACCTTCCTGTGCCAAAGCTTTGGTGAAGCCAATCACGCCCGCTTTGGCAGCGGAGTAATTAACCTGACCAACTTGGCCCTTCTGTCCGTTGATCGAGGAGATATTGATAATACGGCCATAGCCACGTTCCCGCATGCCATTGATCACAGGACGGGTGCAATTGAACAAGCTGTCGAGGTCGACATTGATCACACTGCGCCATTGCTCCGGCGACATTTTATGGAAGAAGCCATCCTTGGTGATGCCGGCATTGTTGACGAGAACGTCAACTGGCCCGAGATCAGCTTCAATTTTTGCCATAGCCGCAGCACAGGCTTCATAGTCGCCGACATCAAATTTGTAGGTAGCAATTCCTGTTTCCGCTGAAAATGCTGCGGCCGCTTCATCATTGCCGCCATAATTTGCAGCCACTGCATATCCTGCATCGCGCAAAGCGATTGAAATTGCCGCGCCGATGCCGCGCGATCCGCCTGTAACAACTGCAACTTTAGTCATGTTTTCCTCGCCCACCTTGATGTGTTCATTTTGCTGGCACCCTAACCAAACTCCATCTGGTGGGAAGTTGTTTTTATGTCGCACTGCAGTCTAATGTGACAGGTCACCACCTTTCGGATTTTTGCAAGAAAGTAAGAGCCATGTCCAAGACCTCCCGTCGTGAAACTTTGTTGGGCTTGGGCCTCGGCCTAACGGGTACACTGTACCTACCCGAAACCGGTATCGCCAAGGGCCGCCGTGTCTTGAAAGCTGGGGCAGTTGCAACGGCAGATACCCCTTCGGCAGAAATTGGCATCCAAATCCTTGAGGCTGGCGGCAATGCGGTCGATGCCGCGGTCGCAATCGGCTTTGCACTTGCCGTCAGCTATCCCGAAGCGGGTAACATCGGCGGCGGCGGCTTCATGACCCTTGTCATCCAAGGCAAGCCCTATTTCCTCGACTATCGTGAAACAGCACCTGCCAAAGCCAAGGCTGATATGTATTTGAACGCAGAAGGCAATGTTCGGCCCGGCAGCACGGTGATTGGCAATTTGGCGGCGGGAACGCCCGGGACTGTGGCCGGCCTTTATGCCGCCCATCGCCGGTTTGGAAGACTGCCCTGGGCCCGAGTTGTTGGGCCCGCCATCGGTTTGGCGCGGGAAGGGTTCACCCCGCCAGCTCAAATGATCCGCATCTATCAAGAAGCCTTCGCAGACCTAGGGCGTGATACGAATTTGGGCAGCTATTTTGGCACGATGACAGAGGGTAAGATTTTTACCCAGCCAGACCTTGCCAACACTCTTGAAGCGATTGCGCAACGCGGCCCTTCCGCCTTCTATCAAGGCCGCATCGCCACTCAAATCGTTGCACAAATGAGCCGAGGCGTCGAGAAAGGGCTTATCAGTCTAGCCGACCTTGAAGCCTATCGTCCGGTTTGGCGTGCAGCCCTGACATCCAAATGGCGTGGTTATGAGGTCGTCAGTGCACCACCGCCCAGCTCGGGCGGCATTGCTCTGCTGCAGTTATTGGGCATGAAGGAGGCGCGGTCGGATTTGTTTGCAGGCGTGGCGCACAATTCCGCTCAATACATTCATTTGCTGGCGGAATTGGAAAAGCGCGTGTTTGCCGATCGCGCTGTTTATCTGGGCGACCCGGATTTTGTCCAAGTGCCCGTCTCGCGATTGTTGGATGCGGATTATGTCAAGGCGCGGGCCGAAAGCGTGCAAGCAGAGTTTCCATCACCAACGGAGCGAATTCGCCCCGGACTTGAGAAGCCACAGACCACGCATTACTCCGTCGTGGATACCGACGGCAATGCGGTTTCTAACACGTACACGATCAATGGTTGGTATGGCTCAGGCGTCGTGGTTGAAGGTGCGGGCTTCCTTCTCAACAATGAAATGGACGACTTTTCAGCAAAGCCCGGCGTTGCCAATCAGTTTGGCGTGGTGGGCGGTGATGCCAATGCGATCCAGCCTTTCAAGCGCCCCTTGTCATCGATGACGCCAACCATCCTAACGAAGAATGGCGTCCCTGCGATGATATTGGGCTCGCCCGGAGGGTCGCGCATCATTACAACCGTTTTCCAAGTCTTGTTGAATGCGCTGGACTATAAGATGCCCTTAAAGGCTGCGGTGGATGCCCCGCGCTATCACCACCAGCTTCTGCCAGAGAACACCATCTACGCCGAACCCTACGCGCCAGCACCGGCAGACCTAAAGCAGGAATTGGAGCGCCGTAATTATCGGATTGAAGCGCAAAGCTATAATGGGGACATGGCCGTCATTCAGGTTACCAATGGTCAACCCCTTGTGGCGCCTGACCCGCGTGCACGCGGCGCTGCGCGGATTACGCGGCACTAGAGGCTGGCTTTAGCGAGCCGCCCGCTTTTGAACCTGAAGCAGCTCAGCCAGTTCTTTGGCACGGTCGATTGCGACGACGACACCATCGTCAGCTTCAATTTCAAACAGACGTTTTAGCATCCGCGACAGCACCATCGCATCGCTAGGTGCGAGCGGGCCCAACCGTTTCATGGCGTTGCGTATGACGCGCAGAACCGGCTCACTTGGAAGTTGGGGCGTGGTACCGTCAAGAGCGGCTGCGCCAGAGCCGGACTGGTTGCGATGGTTATCATTAACCGTCGCGGCAAGCGAAAGGATGGTCATATCAAGTTCCAGAAACAAATAGACTAAGGCTAGATTGAAGTTGCAAAAGCTTGGCCGTGCTGGTCATGGTTGCAAATTGAGGGATGAGGCGCATAGCCGCGTGGGCAATCGAAAGCGATGACTCATGGGATTCGACGGCGCCGTGTGACACGGCATCTGCAACCAAGGTCACCGCAACACCCAAGTCGGCTGCGGCAACCGCGGTTGAAAGGCAATAAGGCACCAAAGAGCGACCAATTAGGATTAGCTCTTCGGTCTGACTCATGACCAGGAAGTCACGAAGTGCAGAGGAGGACAGTGCCGAGGGGCCCCGGCATTGGAAAACCGGCTCATCAGGTTCGGGTCGCAGACTCGCAATTGGATTTGGGGCACGATCTTGGCGATACACGTGGACAATTCGCCAGCGCTGCTTTCGAGCCGTTGTCAGGATCAAGGCACTGTTGTGAATGCAGGTTCGCCAAGAGGCAGGTTCTTCCGACACATGTCCGTCAACAACGAGATCGCTACACAACAGAAGTGGAGGTGCGTGGTTTTTGGGGCCCGGATACGCGAAACTGTGGGAATACATGGTTAGGCTTGCCTTGCTGTTCGCAATGGAATCAATCTGTTGTTGGATCGGTCTAGGACGCCCGGATGATCCCATTCGCCTTCTGGCCGAAGGAGGATCATGGGGTCGGTATCCACATGGATCGCCTCGTCATGTTTCGGAATGAATTTCTCAACTTCGACATATTCATGGTCAGAGAAGGCTAAGTTCGTACGCCCGGGCCGTGGATTTACCCCACAAGCACGCTGCCAAAGACCGACGATTGAAGGCTCAACATGGCCAAGTGCATGGCCATAACCCTTCTTGGCACCTAGCTCGAAAGAGGCGTCAAGGAGGGCAGCTCCCAACCCAGATTTTCGATATCGGGGCAGGACAGCAACCCGTTCAACTTTGAAAAACCCAGCAAACCACCGAAGTCGGACACACCCAACAGGCTCCCCATTCAAACGCGCGATAAGATGGGTCGCACCTGCAAAGTCATTGCCGTCAATTTCTTCGTCATAAGGGCAGGACTGTTCGTGCATATAGGCAATCGCGCGCAGAGAAATCACTTGCATGATTTCATCCAATCGATGGGCAACGCAAATTTTCCAATTGGGTCCATTGCTGGGGACGATGCGCTCGGGGACACTGGTTGTCGGAATCATGCAGCACCTCTAGTTTGTAAGAAGAAAGCTTCAGCTTCCTGATGGGAGGGCATCCTTAGGGTGCCAATTTTGCTTCCCTCCACCTCGGTCAAGTTCATGCGCCCCTTAAGAAGTCTTGCGCCATCATCGGTGACGGCTCGCATGTACCAGTCTGTTGTCGGGATGATATGTTCGGAAATGAACATGCCGAGATTTACCAAAAGGCGGGCCGCCTCATGGCGCGAGACGGCAATCCCCCAACCGAAAATCCCGGCCGGCTCCTCTTCGTAGGAACAAATATGTTCTGGGTCGGGGCTTATGGCGTTGAACGCATCAGCTAGAACGGCCTGATTGCCGATACTCGTGAGTGGCACCACACCCAAAAGGCCGCAAAGTGGGCTTGAATCGTCAGCATCAGGTTCGTCGCTCAGCCCGGCATGGGTCACACCCAGAAGGCCCAGCTTCGTGCGATTATAGACCCAAGCCATGGTTTCCAAGCTGGCGAGCGGCTCTCCAACCAAGCCGACTGCCAACGAGCGCGCCTCAATTAAGCGCGACCCCGAGAGGGCATGGACGTTAAAATCAGCTGCCGCACGCGCGATGCGCTCAAGTGTTGTGCGGCCCTGCATTGGACTTCGGACTTCGAGATTGGTGCGCGTGAAGCTGTGCGGCATGGGATCTTGTTTAACGGTCCTTCTAGCGATCCTATTTGCCAAACCCTTCGCATCGTAAATGGCCATTTTCGGGCCAGATCCATGGCTTTGGCTACCAATTGGTCGCTGAAATATACTTACTCAGCAAAAAAAGCTTGGGGAGCCAGAATAATTGCAATACAGTGACTGCTTACTTGAGGGGACCCTACTTGAAGGAAGTCGTCCGCCACCGATCAGACCTTTCTGATCTCCACATTTTTTATGCGGTCGCTGTCTGCGGCGGGCTGAACGCGGCTGCGCGTAGCCTTCGGGTTGACCCCTCAACAGTCTCCCGAGCTCTCGATCAATTGGAAGCCCGGCTGAATACCCGACTGGTGCGGCGAACCGCTCAGGGTGTCGTGCTAACTAAGGCGGGGGAAACGGCTTTAGCGAGGGTGCGTACCATCGAGAGCCAGATTGAGGAGATGGAACGGGAGGTCCTTGATTCCGAGGCAACTGCTCCGGTGGGCGCGGTTACATTGTCCTGCTCAGATGGTGTTGGTGCCTATCTTTTGACACCGGCGTTGACTCACTTGTTACGGGAAAATCCAAAGTTGGACATACGGTTGGATTGCGGGCTTTGGCCCAATAATCCAATGGAAGCGGACGCGGAGATTTCTCTTGTTTTCAATGCGGAACCCGTTCCAGGCTATGTATCGAAGCCAATAGCCTATTTTCATTATGCCCTATTTGGGACGCAGGCTTTCTTTGAACTTTATGGTACGCCCGACAGCATTGAAGACGCGCTTCGGCATCCTTTCTTACACCATACGGCACAGAACCTAACCGGAAATATGCCGCGGAAAGTTCCCGCTTTTCAGGATTTGGCGCGCAGACGGGTCGAAACCAATTCCAGCGCCGCTGTTGTTGAGGGTGTTTTGGCCGGGATCGGGCTGGCGGGCATGCCGACAGTTCTAGCTTCCGTTTACCCGGAACTGGTCATGGTGGGTGAAGCCCTGGAGCCGTTAGAGTTGAGCCTTGTCTATCATCGCGACATTGAACGAATCCCTCGGATCAAAGTTGTTCTGAAGTGGTTAGAGGCCGTTTTCGACCAGAAAACCAAGCCTTGGTACCGCAGGGAATTCGTTCCGCCGCGTGACTTTGAACCCTTTTTGGGGGGAGAAACGCCTAACCTGCCGCTCGGAGCAGGCAAAGTTACCGAGAGGGCACCCGCACAAACACAGGTGCCAAAACGTCGTATCGCCACATCTGGTGCTTAAGTTTGTAGTAATGGAGTATGTGAAGTGTCCGCAAAAGAGAACGTAAACCCCCGTAAGGCCGATGACCTCGATCATTTTGTTGCTCAACGAGTTCGTCGGCAACGTGATGCAGTCGACATGACTCAAGACCAACTTGCCCAAGCCTTGGGCATTTCTTTCCAGCAGCTCCAAAAATACGAGCGCGGCGTCAATCGGATATCCGCGTCGCGTTTGTTCCAGATTTCCTGTGTGTTGGGTGTCGGGCCTGAGTATTTCTACGAAGGGGTTGATTGCTCTCAATATGGCGCAACCCCAAAGTCCGAGCGTGCTGAGGGTCCACAATCGTCCATCCTGAGCCTGATTGCTCAGAACCCAGATGCTACAGACCTGGTCATCGCGTTTGCGGCGATTAAGTCGTCCAAGCAACGCCAGAAGGCAATTGATCTGGTAAAGCTGCTGGCAGATTGACCATTTTGCGGTGGCGTTTACGACTTCTAGGTCGTAGCGCCACCTTTAGGTCTAGACACAACTTTGGCGTGACATCATACTGAGCCTTATTAAAGTAAGGTTTGTATAAATGTCTGATACGTTCGATTTAACTCAAAAAAAGCGTCCAGCTTCGTTTGGACGCTTGGTTCCAATTCTCTTGGCGCTGCTGGCCACTGGCGGTCTCATTTACTGGTTTGCTAAACCAAAGCCAGACATTCGCTATGCGCGCAATGCGACCATTATCCTAAGTCAGATTGAGCCGGGCGGTGACGTCAAGGCGAAGCTTGAACGAGGTGCCGAAGTCAGCGTTATCCTAGCGAAGGATCTGAACGGCTGGGCCATGGTTTTGGTCCCGCCTTCAGATCTGGGCTTCATTCGTTTGGCTGAAATCGATTCCGATCGCAGGCCGGTGTTGACCGGGGCCTACAAAGCTAAGGCGTTACAGAAGGCCATCTCCTTGCGGGAGGAGCCCAATCCCGCCGCGCAGCAGGTTGATGAGATTCCCACCAAAACCATGGTGCAGGTCTGGGGCTATACCGCAACGCCAACCGGAAGCTGGGCCGAAATCACCCGCTATAATGAGAAAGAGGTTGGTTATGTGCTCCGTAACGAGCTGGAGGCCGCCTTCGAATAAGGCGGCCCCGTGGTCGGGCTAGCCTCGAGGTAACAGGATTGTCGCGCCCACGGTTTGGCGGCCTTCTAGAGCGCGATGTGCGTCGGCTGCCTGCTCAAGCGGATAGCGTGCACCAATCACCGGCCGGATCACTCCCTTTTCCACAAGGGCGAAAAGGTCCTTGGCTGCTTGATCCAGTTCCGGTGTCGTCGCCACATAATCAAACAATGTTGGCCTGGTCAGAAACAACGACCCACGTCGGGAGAGATCAAGCGGCGATACTGGCGCTGGTGGGCCAGAGGCATTGCCAAAGCTTACGGTCAAGCCACGTCTTGCGGTACTGTCGAGCGAGGCTATCAAAGTATCAGCACCCACAGAATCATAGACGATTTCACAGCCTTTGCCGTTTGTAAGTGCCCTGACCCGCTCAGCAATCGGCTCCGAACGATAAAGGATGATTTCGGAGCAGCCATGCTCGCGGGCTAATTCAGCCTTTGCCTCGCTCCCCACGGTGCCAATGACGCGAACACCCAGATGGGCAAGCCATGAGCAGGCGATCAAGCCTACCCCGCCCGCGGCGGCATGAAACAAGACTGTATCCCCTGCCTTCAACGGCCGTAGGCGCTGGATCAGGAACTCAGCGGTCAGGCCCTTCAAGAGGATACCTGCGGCAACATCTAGCCCTATTGCATCGGGAACTTTGACGGCGCGGCCTTCTGGCACGGCAGCATAATCGGCATAGGCACCCAAGGGCCCAGACGAAAAGGCAACCCGGTCGCCAATCTCAAACCGGGTAACGGCTTCACCAATAGAGGTTACGATACCCGCCCCTTCAAGGCCAAGGCCGGACGGCAAGGGAATCGGGTAAAGGCCTGTGCGCTGATAAGTATCGATGAAATTGAGACCACATGCGGCCATCTCAATCAAAATCTCATCCGGCTTTGGCGTGGGGATTGGAACCTCGCGTAATTCGAGGACCTCTGGGCCACCCAGCCGAGAAAGGCCGACTTGACGCATCATGACAAGGTCTCTGCGAAGAAGGCCATTGTCCGCTCATTCGCAAGCTTGGCACCCGCCGCATCATAATGCTGACCACCAACGCGAGCGAAGGCATGATCGAGACCCTCGTAAACATGCATCCGGATTTGGGCTTGGCCAGAAAGCCCGGCCTTCATGGCGGCTTGAGCCTCCTTGTTTACAAAGGAATCTTCCGATGCAACGTGCAGGAGCAAGGGCTTGGTCTCTGCAGTGGCCTCGGCCAAGCGCTCCTGAATGCCAACACCATAATAGCTGACGCTCGCATTGATGGTCGTGCGGGTCGCGGTCAAATAGGCCAAGAGCCCACCCAAGCAATAGCCAACCGCGCCGATGGTTCCATGGCTTTTGCGGACATGGTCAATGGTGGCTTGAATGTCCACGACGCCTTTGTCGACATTAAATTTGCCAAAATAGTCAAAAGCCTGCTGCCATTCTTCCGGTGTTTGATCGGTGATATCGATCCCAGGCTGGATGCGCCAGAACAGATCGGGGACCACTGCAAAATAGCCCTCGGCGGCATAGGCGTCTGCCAGATCACGCATCACTTTATTGACGCCAAAGATCTCTTGGATCACCACTAAGGCGTGGCCATTGGGCTGCGCAGGTGTGGCAACATAAGCCATGAATGCGCCATCTGGTCCATTGATCGTGACATGCTCGCCCATATGTATATTCTCCGCAAATCAGAATTGATCGTCGCCTCGCTTGACCTGACGATAGTCGAGCCCCAAGTGAAGGCGTGTTACGGCTATGACCTAGTCGCAAGACCACGGGATGACAATCGGTTTTGTTATCTTTCGGGAAAGCCGCGATGGGTGATAATTGCGGTCAGCATTGTTTGGCCGAGAATTTGGAGAAGGTAGCATGAAAGTCAGTATTGAAGTGGATTTGACGCCGAGCGAAGCACGCGAGCTTTTGGGCATGCCGAACCTGACCTCCATCCAAGAGACTTTTGTTGGGATCGCCAAGGATAAGCTCGAGAAGACCGGTAATATGGTTGATGTTGAGCCCATGCTAAGGACTTGGACGGGTCTTGGTGGTGCGGCGACGGAGGCGTTTGGTGCCCTTGTTGGCGCAGCCTTGAAAGCTGCGACAAGTGATGTGCCTTCAAAGTCCACAACCACTACGGACAACAGTGCGAGCGATAAGTCCTCGTGACAGCTTCTACCATCGTGGCCCTTGCTTCAGGGCCCGGGCCAGCCGGCGTCAGCATCATCCGCTTATCCGGGCCAGCCTGTGAAGCGGTCGGCCAGCGTTTGATCGGCGGTCTACCTCTGCCGCGACGGGCGAAACTCGCAAGGGTGGTCGGCCTTGACGGTGAGCCCATTGATAATGCACTCGTTATTTATTTTCCAAGGCCAAATAGCTTCACTGGCGAGGACGTGCTCGAGCTGCACGTCCATGGCGGCCGGGCTGTCGTGCGCGATACATTAGAGGCTTGCTTGGGAATTGATGGCGTCCGCTTCGCTGAGGCGGGTGAGTTTAGCCGCCGGGCTTTCATGAATGGCAAGATGGACCTGACCGCGGCTGAAGGCTTGGCCGACCTCGTGGAAGCCGAAACAGCCGCACAGCGTCGGCAAGCTCTCCGGCAGATGGAAGGCGAGCTGGCCGATGAAGTGGATCGTTGGCGCGAAGCGGTAATTGATTGCCTCGCCGATGCCGAAGGCGACATTGATTTCCCAGATGAGGACCTTCCACCGGGTTTGAGTGGTCGGGCGCGCCGTCGAATTGAAGACCTAAAGACACGGTTAGAAGCCTATTTGGCTGATGCTCGTCGGGCAGAGCGGGTTCGAAGTGGTTTTCAGGTGGCAATTGTTGGAAAGCCGAACGCCGGAAAATCGAGTTTAATCAACCAACTAGCACGTCGCGAGGCCGCGATTGTGTCTCCGGTTCCGGGCACAACTCGCGATATTGTTGAGGTACGTTTGATCCTTGGCGGGATGGTGATCCTAATTTCTGATACGGCGGGCCTACGGGATTCAGATGACTTGATCGAGGCAGAAGGGGTGCGTCGGGCCCGCCAACGCGCCAAGGAGGCGGACCTACGTCTGGCACTTGTGACTAGCCAGGAGGATAAGTCAGAGTTCAGCGATTTGATGACCGATGGGGATATCTGGCTTCTCGGCCAAGCGGATCGGATAGCTTGGACTAATGTGCGCCCGGGCGAGCTGTGTGTTTCAAGCGTGAGCCGGCTTGGCCTTGACGAGCTGGAAGCCGTTCTCGCCAATCGTGCGCAAGCCGACCTTGGTAAAGCTGAGTCCGCGCCTTTAACGCGTCTGCGCCATCAAGAGGCGGTGCGGGATGGGATTGGGGCATTGGATCGGGCGCTGACAGCTTCGGTACATGCGCCGGAACTTGTTGCGGAGGACTTGCGTCTGGCTGCGCGTGCTTTGGGTCGGGTAACTGGACGCGTCGATATGGAAGATGTCCTAGATCGGCTCTTTTCCCAATTCTGTATCGGCAAGTAGCACTACTGATCAGGCCTGGTTTCACGTGAAACAGTTCTGCGGGGATGAGTCGACCTATGCGCCAAGTTTCGCTATGTAGGCCGCCCCAATCAGAGGCAAGACTTTGGCACAGAGCGCTTACGACATCATTATCATTGGCGGCGGGCACGCGGGCTGTGAAGCTGCGGCCGCAAGTGCGCGCGTCGGTGCCGACACACTCCTTGTCACCCACAATGCCGCGACCATCGGCGAAATGTCTTGCAACCCAGCGATTGGTGGACTTGGCAAGGGTCACTTGGTCCGAGAGATCGACGCCCTAGACGGGATCATGGGCAAGGCCGCCGATGCGGCAGGCATTCAGTTCAGAATGCTGAACCGCTCCAAAGGGCCTGCCGTTCGCGGACCACGGGCGCAGGCGGATCGGAAACTCTATCGTGAAGCCGTCCAGTCACTACTCACCAGCCAAGTCAATTTAGACATCCTGAGCGCCGCGGTTGAAGACCTGATCCTGGTGGATGGGGCCTGCCGTGGCGTCATTTTGGGCAATGGCGATCGGATTGAAGCTGGTGCCGTTGTGCTAACCACGGGCACATTCCTCAATGGCATGATCCACTTGGGTCAAAAGACTTGGCCAGCTGGTCGTATTGATGAAGCTCCAGCTATTGGACTGGCCCAAACCCTTTATCGGCTCGGCTTGCCAATGGGCCGCCTAAAAACTGGCACACCGGCACGGCTGGATGGGCGCACAATTGACTATAGTGTCTGTGAAATGCAGCCGGGGGATGAACCACCAACTCCCTTTTCCTTCCTGAACGAACAGATCACCACACCTCAGGTGCCATGCTGGATCACATGGACCAACGAGGCGACACACCAGATCATTCGCGACAATCTCCATCTATCGGCTGTTTATGGTGGCGAGATTGAGGGCCGCGGACCACGCTATTGCCCCTCGATTGAAGACAAGATTGTGCGGTTTTCAGATAAGGATCGCCATCAGATTTTCTTGGAGCCGGAAGGACTAGATGACCCAACCATTTATCCAAATGGTATTTCGACGTCCTTCCCAGAGGAAGTCCAAGCTGCGTTCATGCGCACCATCCCGGGTCTCGAGCAGGTGGAGATCCTGCGTTACGCTTATGCGATTGAATATGATTATGTGGACCCTCGTGCGTTAGGTTCAGACCTATCGGTTCAGTCCGTCCCGGGGCTTTATCTTGCAGGGCAAATCAACGGGACGACCGGCTATGAGGAAGCAGCAGCACAGGGCCTGATGGCCGGCCTCAATGCAGCGCAACGGGTAGGTGGAAACGCGCCCTTCAGTTTTCGTCGCGACGAGGCCTATATCGGCGTTCTGATTGACGATCTTATCACGCGCGGCGTTTCAGAGCCCTATCGGATGTTTACATCCCGTGCCGAGTACCGCTTAACGCTCCGGGCCGACAATGCAGACCAGCGCCTAACGCCAGTCGGTATCTCGCTTGGATTGGTCGGTGCTCATCGAACAAAAGCCTTTGCAGAGAAGCTAGGCGAAATTTCAAAGGCGCGTGCCTATGCGACTGAGACCAAGATCACACCAACAGAGGCAGCAAAGCTTGGCCTGCCAGTCAATCAGGATGGTCGCAAGCGGAGTGTTTTGGAATTGATCGCTCACCCGCAAATTGGCTTGCCGCGCCTGACGGATTTGTTCCCGGGCCTAGCCGAAATGAGCCAAAGGGCTTTGGCACAGCTTGAGACCGAAGCGGTTTACTCGGGCTATCTGGATCGGCAGCAGGCGGATATCGTCGCTTTCCGTCGGGACGAGGACTTGGTGCTGCCTCAGGATCTCGACTATGGCGCGATCGGCGGTCTTTCGAATGAGGCCCGTGAGAAGCTTTTGGCTGTACGCCCGACGACATTGGGACAGGCCTCGCGCATCGAGGGTATGACGGCTGGTGCACTTACTGCCCTGTTAGCTTTTGTTCGCCGAGGAGTAAGCGCCCGTGCGACCGCGTGAGTTAACTGGGGATCGGACCCCAGAGGCAGTGCAAACACTACTTATGTCGGACTACGGTGTTTCACGTGAAACCATCGAGCGATTTCTGGCCTATCAAGCCATACTCACCAAATGGGCCCCACGGATCAATCTCGTCGGCGCATCGACCCTCACCTCCTTTTGGGATCGTCACATCCTCGACTCTGCACAAATACTCCCACTGGCGCATCCTGAAGCCAAGAGCTGGGTCGACTTCGGTTCAGGCGCTGGCTTCCCGGGACTGGTCATTGCCGCGCTTATACAATCGCGCGACGGGGCGAAGGTTACACTCATCGAAGCCAGCACCAAGCGCTGCGGGTTCTTAAGGGAAGCCGCTCGCGCCATGCAGGTGCATGTCAATATCGTGAACGACAAGCTGGAAAATGTCGTGCCCCATCCGGTCGACATCATTACCGCGCGGGCCTTTACAGCCCTTGATCGCCTCCTCGCCTATGCGGATCCCTGGCAAGGACCCCGCACACAAGCACTGTTTCCAAAAGGGGAAGAAGTGTTAGCAGAGCTAGAACAGGCCTCGACAAACTGGCTCTTTAAGTCGACAATCCACCCCTCCGTCAGCGATGCACGGGGCTGCATCGTTGAGGTAACCGAATGCCAAGTCAGAACAGGGTCCACGCAACTATGAAGAAAACACGCGTCATTGCCGTGGCAAACCAAAAGGGTGGCGTTGGCAAAACCACGACCGCGATCAATCTCGCAACCGCCCTTGCCGCCGTCGGCGAGGCAGTTCTGATCTTAGACATCGACGCGCAGGGCAATGCCTCAACAGGCTTGGGTGTATCAGCGGCGGCCCGTAAGCTTACGTCCTACGATGTCATCATGGGTGAGGCCTCGTTCGCAGAGGCAGCCATCCCGACGCGAATTCCAAATCTTGCGGTCATACCAGCCAGCGTTGACCTGGCCGGGGTCGAAATGGAATTGTCGCAAGCACCCAACCGGGCATTCCGTCTCCGCGATGCCCTCGCACGCCACCGTGTTGACATCAGCCGCGGCGATGGGGTGCATTATGATTTCATTCTCATCGACTGCCCGCCCTCGCTTAATGTCGTTACCATCAATGCCATGACAGCAGCGGATGCCGTGCTGGTTCCACTCCAATGCGAGTTCTTTGCACTGGAAGGCCTCACACAATTGATGCGAACAGTCGATCTGGTCAAAGGCTCACTCAATCCAGCCCTTGAGATTCAAGGCATCGTGCTGACGATGTATGATCAGCGCAACAACCTGTCCGACCAAGTCGCGCTAGATGTTCGCACCCATTTGGGAGACAAGGTCTATACGACCGTAATCCCCCGCAATGTGCGGGTTTCAGAGGCCCCGTCGTTTGGCAAGCCAGCCCTCCTTTACGATTACAAATGCTCTGGGAGCCAAGCATATATGCGCTTGGCGAGCGAGGTTCTGCAACGTGAACGCACAAGGTTAGCAGCATGAGCGACGAAGCCGAATTGGGCACAAAAGCCCCAAGCAAGACTGACAACCGCCCAGCTCGTGGCCTAGGACGCGGGCTTTCTGCGCTGCTGGGCGACACAGAAACGACACGCCCTACCGAGGAGCGGGGCGCTGATGGCGGGACGCGTGAGATTGGTCTCGACCTCATTGTACGCAACCCCACGCAGCCGCGTCGTCAATTTGACGAACATGATCTGCAGACCTTGGCCGATTCCATCCGACAGCATGGCATTTTGCAGCCTTTGCTGTTGCGCTTGCTCGATGATGGCTCGGGCCGATACGAGATTGTTGCTGGTGAACGCCGGTGGCGCGCTGCACAATTGGCGGGCTTGCATGTTGTGCCAGCCTTAGTGCGCAGCTTCGATGACCTCGCGACGTTGGAAGTCTCCATTGTTGAGAACGTGCAACGCGCAGACTTGAACCCAATCGAAGAGGCCCTTGCCTTTCAACAATTGGCCGAGCGCTTTGGTCGCACCCAGCAAGCCATTGCTGACACTGTCGGCAAAAGCCGAGCGCATATCGCAAATACCCTGCGGCTCTTATCCTTGCCTGAGTCGGTAAAGGACCTTGTCCGGTCCGGAGATCTCAGTGCCGGTCATGCGCGCGCGATCATCAGTGCACCCGACCCACTGGCAGCAGCCCGCGCGATAATCGATCGGGGTTTGAGTGTTCGAGACGCCGAAAAGCTACTGACCAAGTCTGAGGGCACAAAGGGTGGCTCGGGGATTGGCTCTGGCGGCAAACGCGACGATGCAGGTGACGCAGATTCAAAAGCGCTCGCCCACGATTTATCCGCGACACTCGGTTTAGATGTCAGCTTAGCCCACAAGGGCGACAAAGGCGGTGCCCTCACAATTCATTATCGCAGTCTAGAGCAATTAGACGACTTGTGCCGCAAACTCACCGTGATTGCGCGATAAGAATCAATCAGACGAATCAACCAATTTCAGCGCCGCTGCTTGGTCTGCAGCTGGTGATCCTGGCACCAAACATAAACGCATCACCCCTTTAGCACCGACCTCTGCCAAGAAGGCCGCGAAATCGTCTTTCCAACCATCGTGCAAGACCGCATCAAAGGTGCCGTCATCCTTCCCGACATGCACCCAGGGCAGCCCTGTGCGCAGACGCTTCTCAAATCCAGAAATTTGTTGTTGCCCTTGTTCGGCAAGAAGGCCCAATCGTACCGCTATGCTGGCCTTTTCCAACCGCGCGATCCCGAGACCTCGCGTACGCGGGTCTGGGTCCAATACGCTGATGGTGACACCAACTATGCCCGCTTCCACCAAAGTGGCGCTACAAGCAGGACCACGCGTGCTGTCATGCGCACAAGGCTCCAAGGTTACATAGGCATGAGAGCCCTTCGCCTTGGCTCCAGCCATTGCCAACGCCATCGCCTCCCCATGCGGCCTGCCGCCTGCTTGTGTCCGACCTTCGCCGACAATGATCCCATCCTGCACCAAGACACAGCCAACACTGGGATTGGGCATGGTATGACCAAGACCTGATCGTGCAAGCTCCAGCGCACGCGACATGAAAGCAATGTCAGCCAGCGACCACGGCAGGACCGGCTCTGGCATCGAATTATCCGATAACGGGCAAAGGCTGTGCCCGGCTGGCATCGAGATATTTGGCCGAAATAGGCTTCAAGGCAGCGTCCAACTCAATCAAAAGCGGATTGGCAGTTGGAACCTCGACCTCCATAATCTGTTCCTCATCAAGCGCCAACAAATGCTTGATGATGGCGCGCAAGGAGTTTCCATGCGCCGAAATCACAAGACTCTCCTGCTTCAGATGCGGCGCAATGCTTGCCGACCAATAAGGTAACACGCGGGCCAAAGTCATGGCCAAACTCTCGCCGTCCGGCAAAGCACCCGCTGGAACATGCTGGTACCGCAAATCATGGACAGGATGGAACGGATCAGACTTGGGTTGCGGCGGTGGCGGCACATCATAGGAACGCCGCCAAATGCGCACTTGATCATCGCCGTGCTTCGCCATCGTTTCGGCTTTATCTAGGCCGGTGAGCGCGCCATAATGACGCTCGTTCAGACACCAACTCTTTTCCTCAGGCAGCCAACAGCAATCCATTTCCTCAAGCGCCAGCCAAAGGGTCCGGATCGCCCGGGTCTGCAGCGACGTAAACGCGCGTGAAAAACCTACACCCGATGACTTCAAAAGCTGACCAGCCTTTCGGGCTTGCGCCTCACCTTCCGCAGTTAAATTTACGTCCATCCACCCAGTGAACCGATTTTCAAGATTCCATTGTGACTGTCCATGGCGAACTAACGCTAAATACGGCATTGCTAATCCTTCAAAACGCGAAAATCGGCACCTTGGCCTCATATCGACCCTCATAAGAGATATCTTGAGGCTTAATCAAGCCAAGACAGCGACATCAGGGCCAAGCTTCCTAGCTACTCAATTTTGCAATGCTGCAGTGCAATATCTATAAAACCGTATTCTTTCATAGAGTTCTGATAAGGATTCTTAGAAAATCCTTCTAAAGTCCAATCGTCCAATGCAAAACACGTTGAAAATTTTGCAAATGCGAGATAAACAGGCTCATGGACGCCGTGGCGTCCCTGCCCTTTTTGGGCGTTTCCTCCCAAACACCTCTAAGGCCGGGCCTCGTGCCCGGCCCTTTTTTCTGCTCCGGCTTAACAGGAGCGGCGCGGCACTCTTGTCTCAGCAATTTCGACAATGCGCGCAACAAGCCCTGACAATATTTGCGCGACATGGGCAAAAGAGCTTCGCTTACTCATAGCGCCCTCAACCATGTACAAAGATCGATTAATCTCAATCTGCAAACTATGTTGATGTTGAGCAGGTTTTCCGTAACGCTCAGTCGCATATCCACCGGCGTAGGGGTTATTGCGTGCCACACGGAGGCCCTTGGACCTGAGAAATGAAAAAGCCTCTGTCATATAAATGGGCGCACAGGAGGCACCAAAGCGATCACCTAAAACAATGTCATTTTCGGGCGAGCCAGAAGCCGAGGCCGGCATGGAGTGGCAATCTAGCACAACAGACTGGCCAACGGCCTCCCTCTCGGCCTCAATCAAGCCCTCGATTGCAGCATGCCACGGCACATAAACCTCATTCAATCGCGCCTGAGCGGCATCAAAGGACAAACGACCCGCATAAATTTCGACCCCATCGCCAACGGTTCGGGGAATGACGCCCAGCCCCGCCAAAACCCGCGGCGACGGCACGCGCCGGTCACCGGCTGGAAGATCGTGAATAAGATCCGGATCCAGTTCATCCGGACTACGATTTAAATCCACATAAGCGCGAGCATAATCCGCCAGCAGCAGAGTTGCGCCCAATTTCGGACTGGCCGCCATGAGTTCGTCTACAAACGCGTCTTCCGAGCGCCTCAACGCAAGCCTGTCTAGCTTGGAGTTGCGCAACAGATCGGCAGGATAGAAGCGACCAGAATGTGGGCAACAGACAATCACCCCAGAACGCCCATCTGCCGGGCGCAGCAAACGATAAACAGGCGGTCGCATCTCCGCCGCGCCGCCATGATCCGCCCCCTGAAACTCTGTCGCCGTACTCGATTCCTGCATATCAAACCTTTAGCCCCGCTGGGCTGAAAACAAAAGAAAGGCGCGAACTGACCTGACAGACCAAAACGACATACAGCAACCTGTGCAAAAATTGCTTCAGGACAAGACTTGTCAACCTCGCCTTCACCATATTGAACGATAAACACGCCCAACAACGAATGGAGCAAGGCCCAAATGGCGAGAATTCTCTTAGCGGAAGATGACGATTCCTTGCGGACGTTCCTTGCTGCTGCGCTTAACAAAGCTGGCCATATTGTTGCAGACTTTCCAGATGGCGATCAGGCGCTTGAGGCCCTGAACGCTATGGGCTTCGACTTGCTTCTGACAGACATCGTGATGCCAGGTGTGGATGGCGTCGAACTTGCACGACGGGCGGCCGAAGTAGACCCGGCCATGAAGATCGTCTTCATTACAGGTTTCGCAGCCGTGGCACTCAATCCAGCCAACCAAGCCCCTTCGAAAGCAAAAGTCCTCTCTAAACCCTTCCACTTGCGAGAACTGGTCGCTGAAGTGGAAAAGGTCATGGCGGCTTAAGCTAACCCCTCAACCCGACGCCAATTCGGTCCAAATATGCTGCGCCGCATAGGCGCGCCACGGTCGCCAAGCCTGCGACCGCTGCTCAAGTGCGTCCCGCGTCGGCCGCTCACCTCCTGGCTGCGCCAAACCACGCGCTAAAGCAACATCCTCAGCCGGAAAAGCATCTGGGTCCCGCAACGCACGCAGCGCGATATAGCTGGCGGTCCATGGGCCGATGCCTTTAACCCGCTGCAGTCGTGCCAGTACGAGCTGTGTGTCCCCACCAAAGAAATCATCTTCTGCCAGATAGGCCTCACAATAGGCCTTTAGACAACGTACCCGAGCCTGTGGCATGCCCAAAAAATCCAAGGATGATCCCAAAATGGATTGTGCCGTTGGGAATAGGCGCGAAACACCCGATTCTTGCGCCCATTCAGCGGGCAAAGCCGCTCCCAAGTGAGACACCAAGCTCCCACCAAGCTTAATCGCAGCGCTAACCGTGATCTGTTGACCAAGGATGGCGCGAATACCTATTTCAAAGGGGTCAAATGCACCAGGAACCCGCAAACCCGGCCTGCGCCTGACCAAATCTTGCAACGCCAGATCTTGGCCTAAATGGGCACCAATCACCTCTGGATCGGCAGCCAAATCAAAGACTTCTCGCACCCGCGCAATCACCTTGGGCAACAAAGACAAATTCTGCAGCTTCACCTGCACATCCAGCCAATTGCCCATACCCTGGCCCACAGCAACCAAGCCAATCTGGCCATCCACATGTAGGCTCCGGCGATAAATGCCCTCTACATAAGTCTCTACCATCGGATAAAGCCGCGCCTTCATAAACTCTGCCACAGCACCCCAGTCAAAAGGCGGCCGGTAGCGAAGCTTCAGGCGAATATCAGCTGCGGGTGCACCAGGACCTTCAATGCCAATCTCCCGACGCAGAAAAGATGGCGCGGTTTTAAAAACCTGCTGAAACGACTCATTGAAGCGACGGATCGACCCAAATCCGGAAGCCATAGCGATCTGGGTGATAGTCAAATCCGTTTCATGCAGCAATTGTTTCGCCAATAAAAGCCGGCGGGTTAACGCAACGCTGACCGGGCTTGCCCCGACATGCTTCAAGAACAGCCGACGCAATTGCCGCTCACCCAAGCCAAGTCGGCTCGCAAGCTGTTCTACGCTGCCGCTATCCAACGCGCCTTCCTCAATCAAGCGCAAGGCCCGCCCGACAGAACTCGAAGTACCCCGCCACGCAGGGGTATCCGGCGCGGTCTCAGGACGGCAGCGTAAACAAGGTCGAAAACCTCCGTCTTGCGCGACAGCAGCCGAGGGATAAAAAACGACATTCTCGCGCTTCGGCAGCCGCGCAGAGCAAATTGGGCGACAATAGATGCCCGTCGTTTTAACGGCGGTGAAGAAGCGGCCATCATAGCGGCTATCCCGCGCTGAAATAATTGCATAGCAGGCGTCTTGATCGAGGGTCATGAGCCTTCTTGCCAGCACACCTGCCTGTGGTCTAGCGGAATTCGGACATGACTAGCCGAAACCGCGGCGACCAATCTTTACGTCCGAAAACCGCTAGCCAAGTTTTAAGCAATGCTTCAAACCATAGCCACTTCTATTCCCTTGTCTTAGGACCCTTCACATGAAGCTCACGCTTAGTCATCTTGAAACCCCCACCGGACCAATGATGATGTTATTGGACGAAGAAAAGCGGGTACGCCTCCTTGAATGGGTCGACCATCGAGCTCGCATGGATCGTCTGCTTGCGCGCCACTATCCCAAGACAAGCTTCGCACTGACTGAAGAGATGCCACCAGAGCGCTATCATCAGGCCATACATGCCTATTTTGCTGGTAACCTAGAGGCTCTGGAAGCTTTGCCGGTTGCCTTTGGCGGTACAGCTTTCCAGCAAACAGTTTGGCAAGCGCTGCAGACGATCCCAGCGGGCAAGACCCTCAGTTATGGCCAGCTGGCCGCCCAAATCGGCAATCCAAAAGGGATGCGCGCCGTGGGCCTAGCAAATGGCGCCAATCCAATTGCGCTCATTGTTCCCTGTCACCGTGTTATCGGTGCGAACGGCACGCTAACAGGCTATGGCGGCGGGATGGAGCGCAAGCATTGGCTCTTGCGCCATGAAGGGTCACTGCCGCAAAATCTTTTATAGGGCTCCCCTGCCCGCTGGGCAAAGCAGTTGAGATCGCTTAAACAAATTCCATGACCACTTTCGGCGACCGCCTAACCGAACAAACCCGCTTACGCGCCACCCCGCTCTGCGTTGGCTTTGACCCCTTCCCCGAGTTGATCCCGTCAATTTTTGGTCCGAAAGGCGAGCTCGAAACGCTCGAGCGCTTCTTTAGCGCTGTCATCGAAGAACTTGCCGGCCAAGTGCCCATCGTAAAGCCCCAAATTGGCTTGTTTGAGCCGTGGGGTGCCGATGGTGTCGCCCTAACTGGAAAGCTTGCTCGCTTCGCCCTTGACCAGAATCTCATGGTCTTGATCGATGCCAAGCGAGGCGACATCGGAACGACTGCGGAGGGCTATGCGCGCGCCTTTCTTGGCGCAAACGCCCCAACCCCCTGCGACTGTTTGACGGTCAACCCCTATCTGGGCCTCGACTCTCTCCAGCCCTTTGCCGATGCCGCGAAAGCAAATGACAAAGGCATCGCGGTCCTTGTCCGCACCTCCAATCCTGGAGCCAAAGACTTTCAAGATATCGACTGCTCTGGTGCCCCTCTGTGGGTCCGGGTCGGCGAGAAACTTGTCGGCCTCCAAGAAGACTTGATGGGCCAATCTGGCTTCTCATCGCTCATGGTCGTGTGCGGGGCCACTTGGCCGGCAGAAGCTGCGAGATTGCGCGCTATTCTTCCAAGAACGCTCTTTTTGGTGCCAGGCTATGGCGCACAAGGCGGCGCGGCCAAGGATGCGCTGGCGGGACTTGTACCCGGCCCAAGCGGCCATGAAGGTGGCGTCGTCTCCTCTTCCCGCGCAATCTTGTATAGTAAGGCTGCAGCAGGAACCCAATCGCTGTCAGCTTGGCGAAACGCCTTTCAGCAAACCTTGCAAGCCTCAATTAGTGAACTCAGGGCTGCGTCCGCAGATGTCGTAGGGCCAAGCTAGACGAGACCGATCAAAGCACCGATTTCAGGATGGAATGACCACAATGTGCGACTTATTCGAGACGCCAACACCCCGGGTCTTCACCATTCCCCCAGCCGTATCGTTTCTTGACGTCCTCGCGGGCACGTTAGTCGAAGCCCTGTCGCACGATGAGACCCCGTTTGCATTGTCTGATGCCATCATTGTCCTGCCCACCCGGCGGGCGGCACGTGGACTTGCTCAGGCCTTTCTAAACTGCAGTCCACAGGCGGCTACGCTTTTGCCGCGCATCCGAACTTTGGGCGACCTTGACCCGGACGATGCAGGTCTTGGCGAGTTTGGCGACGATCTAGACCAAATCCCCGCCATCAACCCACTCGCACGGCGCCTAATTCTTGCCCGCCTCATCCAAGCCCGTGGCCTCGAGTCAGACTGGTCACACGACCCAGTCTCGGCGTTGCTCGCTGCCGACGCCCTCGCGGATTTGCTCGACTCCGCCGCGATGATGGCCAGTGGTGCGGACATGTTTGACTGGTCCAAATTGTCGACCATGGTCAGCGAGCATGAATTAGCCAAGCATTGGGAACAATCCACCACTTTCCTATCCATTGTCACCGAAGCTTGGCCCGCCTATTTGGCTAGCGTCAACAAAGTTGATCCCGGCGTGCAGCAGCGGCGCAATATCGAGGCGATGGTGGAAAAATGGCGCACCGCCCCACCAGAGCAAACAATCGTGCTGGCAGGGTCTACCGGCTCTATGCCCGTAACACGCAAGCTGATGCATCTGATCGCACGCCTCCCAAAGGGCATGGTCGTCCTGCCAGGTCTAGATACGCACATATCAAGCGACGCATGGAACGCAGCACGACACGATGATCAACATCCCCAGCGTGCCTTGTCCGAAGCCATTGAAGCCATCGGAATCGAGCGCCAAAACGTCCAAGTTTTGCCCAATGTTGTAGAGCCATTTGGACTGGCGCAGCGACGCCTTGTGATTAATGAAGCTTTGACGCCGCAGGCATCGACCGCTGACTGGCCGTCGCGGATTAAGGAACTTGGAGCGGAAAACATTATCGCTGGGCTTGAAGGCTTAACCTTAATTGAAGCGGCCAGCGAAGAAGAAGAAGCAAGTCTGATCGCCCATGAATTGCGTGAAACACTTGAAACGCCAGACCAAACTGTTGCCCTCGTTACACCAAGTGCAGAAATCGCCCGGCGAGTTGCCGCAAAAATGCAGCGCTGGGAGATTCAGGTCGACGTTTCATCTGGTCGACCGATCAGCGACACCAGCGTGGGCAGCTTCCTACGTCATGTGATGCACTGGATCCAAGACCCAAGCGACCCAGTGGTCTTATGCGCATTACTTGGACATCCTTTGACCTCAGTAGGTCTTGCGCGCGATCATATTGCCGCCTGCGCCGCGGCGATCGAAATTGGCATCTTGCGGGGCCCACGAAAAGCGCGAACCCTCCCCCAATTGATTGCGCAACTTGAAGCCCTCAAACCAGACTACTGGCGCACCATGAAGGTCGATGGCCACTCCGTGCAGAAACACGATGGCATCAATTTACTTGTAAAGCTTGACCAGCACCTCACCCAAGCAGGACCACTCAGCGGCGCCTTGCCCGACTGTGCCCAAAGTATTGCTGGGTTAGCCGAAGTGCTCGCCGCCACTCAAACCCAAAAGGGGGCCGACATTGTTTGGCGCGGAGAGGCTGGGGAGACCGCTGCACGTTTCTTTGCCGCTTTGATGGAACATGGCCATCTCTTTCCGCCAATCCAGCCCCAAGCAATAGGTCGGACCCTCGATCACTTAATGGCAGACTTGGTCGTTCGCCCGCGAGGCACGCATCCCCGTATCGCCATTCTGGGGCCACTCGAAGCACGGCTCCTACAATTCAACAAAGTTGTCTTGGCAGGCCTTGATGAGGGCGTTTGGCCACAAGCCGCAGCGCCGGACCCATTCTTGTCCCGCCCGATGCGCCGGCATTTAGGCCTGCCTTCCCCTGACACACGGATCGGCCTATCTGCACATGACTTCGCCCAATTTGCCGCCGCTCCGCATGTCGTTTTGACGCGCTCTGCCCGCCGAAAGGATGCGCCGGCTGTTCCCTCGCGGTGGCTCTGGCGATTGAAGACCCTTGCTGCAGGGGCCTTAGATCAAAAAACCGCACTTAGGGTTCTGACGGAGGGCTCGCCTTGGCAATCGCTGTTGCGGGCGCATGCGCCCAACCGGGTCTTCGAGCCGACCAAAGCCATTCCAAGTCCAAGACCGCCGATTGAGGCCCGCCCCCGGAGTTTTCACGCGACGCAAGTCGAAGTTTGGATCCGAGACCCCTATCGCACCTATGTCGAAAAAATCCTTAATCTACGCGCCCTTGACCCTCTAGGTGGGCCAATCAGCGCTGGCGTGCGCGGCAGTGCGATCCACAAAGGCCTTGAAGTCATCGCTGATTGGTACAATCACCCACCTTTAGACGCGCGCAAAGCCCTGCATCAGGCGTTTGAAGCAGCCCTGCACGAGGCTGGCTATGATGTCACAAGTCTTGCCTTGGAATTGGCACGTTTAGAACCAACGATTGCCTTTGCTGCCACCCTCGAGATCGAACGCCTGCGCGCAGGCTGGTGCCCGATGGTCGAAAAGTCCGGGAAACTAACGCTCGACACCCTCGAAGGGGACTTTACCGTGAATGCGCGAGCGGACCGGGTCGATGTCGGACCTGAAGGCACCGAAATCCTCGACTTCAAAAGCGGCAAGCCTCCAACCACGAGTGAAGTCTACGCCATGTTTGGTGCACAATTGCCAATCATCGCGCTCATTGCAGCAAGGGGAGGCTTTGACGAGCCTGCCATCGACTTGCCGCATGATTTACGCCACATCCATGTTGGCGGTCGGAACCCAAAAGTCGAACCAGCGGTGCATGCCAAGACCAGTGTCGAAGAGCTTGTCGAACGGGCCGAGAATACACTGAGAAAACTCTCGACCCTCTATCATGACCCCATGCGCGCCTATTTGCCCAAGCCGCGCGTCAGCTTGATCAAGAAGGCGACCTATGACGACCCCATCGACCGGCTGGCACGACGGGCAGAGTGGGCTAATGCCGAGGACAGCGAATGACCCGCGACATCGTTGCAAGCACCAGCCAAAACCAAGCGATTGCCGCAACGCCTGAACTCTCTGTCTGGGCTAGTGCAAATGCAGGGGCTGGGAAAACAAAGGTCTTGATTGACCGCATTGCCCGCCTGTTGCTGCGCGGTTCTGATCCCGCCAAGATTCTGGCCGTCACCTATACCAAGGCCGCCGCAGCTGAAATGCAAACCAGACTCTATGAACTCTTAGGGTCTTGGACGATTTCGCCGGATCAGGACCTAACAAGCGCACTGCAAAAACTCGACCCCGATTTGGGCGAGATTGAAGCAAGCTTCCTGGCTAATGCCCGCGCTTTGTTTGCAAAGGCACTAGAGACGCCCGGTGGCCTGAAAATTCAGACCATTCACGGCTTCTGCCAAACCATTCTCCAGCGCTTCCCGCTCGAAGCCGGGGTACCACCGGGCTTTAATGTATTGGAGGACGCGGCAGCAAAGGCCTTGCAAGCCAAGGTTTTTCAAGAAGCCTATGCCAAAGCCCCCGACGCCTTCCTACAGGTGGCACGCCTCACAAGCCAAGATGATCATCAGAAACTGATCTTAGATGCTATGGCTGCAGCAGGCCCCGACCTTGCCGCCGACCCCGACTTTGAGGCGGTGGCCCAAGCACTGGCTCGCACCCTCGCCATCGATCCACAACGTCGCGAAGACTCTTTTCGATTGGCAGCATTGGAAGCGCTTGACGCACAAGAACTCAAGGCCGCCGCCGCAACCCTTTCGAAGGGAAAGAAGTCTGACGTCGAGATGGCGGCAAGGCTCATGCGGTTAGCCAATTTGGCAGATCTTGAGGACGCTTGGAGTGCTTGGTTAGACCTCGTACTGACAACTAACGGTCAGCCACGTAAGCGCCTTTACACCAAGCAATTTGAGACAGATTATGCAATTACTTGCTTATTTGAAGCAGACGGCTCGCTAATCGGCGGCCTCAAAGAAGCGCTAGAGAAAACGCGCGCCGCGCAAACCTACCACCGCTCTCTAGCTCTTACAAAGGCCGTTTATACCTTCAAAAGCGCATGGACTAAGGCCAAGCGAGACATCGGTGCGCTGGACTTTGATGACCTCTTAGTACGAACCTCAGCCTTGTTGCGAGCCGGGGAGGGGGCAGCGGCTTGGGTGCTTTATAAGCTCGACACAGGCCTTGCTCATATTCTCATCGACGAAGCCCAAGACACGAACCCGCAGCAATGGGACCTCTTGGAGCCGCTCTTCACGGTGCTAGAGCAAGAGGCCAAAACCCAACCCCGTACCCGCTTTATCGTCGGGGACGAAAAGCAATCCATCTATTCGTTCCAAGGCGCAAAGCCGGAGCGCTTCTTGGAGGAGAAGGAACGTTTTGAAGCAGGCGCAGCCGAAGGGACGGACCAAAGACGCAGTCTTGCATTCGACCTTTCTTTTCGCTCGAGCCAGACCATCCTAAACGCCGTGGATGCGGTTTGGGCCTGTGCGACCCTCGGCTACGCACCCGCCATAGCGCAAACCGACGAAATAGAACCGCCATTTGAGCGCAAATATGCTTTTCCGACTCAACATATCGCCTATCGCACGGACCATACGGGCGCGGTGGAGCTTTGGCCGAAGACTGTTACCGGCGAAAAAAACGCTGAAACCGACGCATGGGACCACCCGCTTAACATCGAACGCGAGGACAGTAGCCGCAATCGTCTTGCTGAACGGATCGCATTGGAGCTTAAGGCACGCTTGGATCGTGGCTTTGCCATCCCATCCAAAGAAGGTCTTCGCCCCATGACCCCGGGCGATGTCATGATCCTTGTTAAAAAGCGCGGGCCCTTTTTCCACCAACTCATCAAGCGCCTGAAGTATCATAAGGTCCCTGTGGCTGGGGCAGACCGGATTAAGCTCGTTGAGGACCCAGCCATACAAGACCTGATTGCATTGGGTCGTTTTGCCTTATTGCCACAGGATGATTTCAACACTGCCTGCGTGCTCAAGGGTGCATTTTGTGGCCTTGTCGATGATGACACACATCTATTCCCTCTGGCTTGGGACCGGGGGAGTCAGTCCTTGTGGCAACGGCTCCAAAAATCCGCCGATCCTGCCCATGCTCCGGTGGCAGCGATGCTAAAATCTGTGCTTGGTCGCGCAGGTCATATGCCGCCTTACGAGTTTTACGCCTCGATCCTTGAACGGCCGTGCTTGGACGGTAAAACCGGCTGGACCTTATTGATTGAACGTTTAGGCCATGAAGCTCGCGAACCTGTGGAAGCGTTTTTGGGCCGCGCCCTCAGTCACGGTCGGACCGAAACACCCAGTTTGCATGGGTTTTTAGCCGCTATCGAAAATGACGCCGCCGACGTTAAGCGCGAAATGGAGCAGGGCAGCGATGGTGTGCGCGTCATGACCATTCATGGGGCGAAAGGCTTAGAAGCCCCAGTCGTCATTCTGCCAGAAACAACATCACCAAGGGGTGCCACAAAGACACCTTTTCACTACGTCACAGATGCACAAGCTTTCCTCTGGTCACCTACCGCCAAAGAAGATCCCGAAGTGTTTGCCAATCTCCGCTTAGCCCAATCCGAGGCAGAAAAGCGTGAGGACGCCCGGCTTCTTTATGTCGCAATGACGCGCGCGCGCGACCTTTTGATCCTCTGTGGCTTCCATTTTGGCCAAGCGAAGAAAGACAAAGACGAGTCCAGCGAAGATGAGCCGGAAACAAGCGCGAAGGACACATGGTACGACTTGTTTGATCAAGCGCTCACCCTGATGGGTCCCGGCCATCAGCTTGAGGGCCAAGCCGGGGTCGATGACGCTTTCAGCTACCAACTTTGGGGCCATTATGCCGGGGCCCTACAAACTCAAGCGCTGAAGTGTCCAAAGCCCCCACCACTGCCTGCTTGGATCGACCAAGCACCGCCCACAGAAAAGCAACGCGGACGCCGAATTGCGCCGTCGGCCTTGGCACCAGATGGATCGGAACCGGCGACGCTTTCTCCGCTGCAACCCGATGCACGGCTGCGCTTTCTGCGCGGACGTCTGATCCACGAATTGCTGCAACGCCTTCCTGATGTTCCCGAAGAAACATGGGCCGATCGTGGACGAAATCGCCTGGCACGAGAAGCAGATTTGACCGAGGACACCCGTGATCAAATGCTAGAGGAGACGCTCGCCGTCCTGCGTCATCCCACTTTCGCGCCCCTGTTTGGCCCACCAAGCCGCGCTGAAGCTACCATTGTTGGGCGAGGGCCCGGTCTACCCGACGATATGGTTGTTAATGGAAGCGTTGACCGTCTGGTCGTCACCGAGACAGAAGTTCTTGTGCTGGACTTCAAGACCAATCGGCCACCACCGCTGACAGTTGAAGGCGTTGCACAGGTTTATCTGAACCAGATGGCCGCCTATCGCGCACTTCTTCAGGGCAATTGGCCGGACAAACACGTGCGATGCGCCCTTCTGTGGACTGACGGACCGCGTCTCATGGAATTACCTGATCAAATTCTGGATGACGCCTTGCGCGTGATTGCTAGGCTGCCTAGTTAGGGTAACAAGCCAATTGGAGTTCACAACATGCCAACCCTAGCAATCACCGACGACAGCTTTGAATCAGACGTTCTGAAAGCTTCGGGTCCAGTTCTTGTGGACTTTTGGGCAGAATGGTGCGGTCCTTGTAAGCAGATCGGCCCGGCTCTGGAAGAGATTTCTGAGGAAATGGCTGGCCAGCTTGTGGTTGCTAAGCTGAACATTGACGACAATCCGAGCACAGGATCACGCTATGGTGTGCGCGGAATCCCAACCATGATGTTGTTTAAAGATGGTCAAGTGGTCTCCACCAAAGTGGGTGCGATGGCAAAAAGCCGTATTTCGGCTTGGATTGGCGAAAGCCTATAATTCCTTACTTGGGCGGCAAACAAACCACCTGAATAACTTTCAGGTCGCGCCGAACCCGATTGGCAACACGCGTGAGATCGTCCGTCTGTAGGGGTGCGATTGCCGCACCCTTTGGACTGAGACGCGCTTCCTTTAAGGCTTGAATAACACTGTCAGAGCTTGTGGTGATAACGCGCCCGCGCCGCAAGCTCTCGGCAATCGTAATGCCAATCACATTGCCGCGCGCGTCAAAAGCAGGGCCACCCGAGAGCCCACCCAATGTGCCGCGCAGCCCTTTCGACCTTGAAACCTCTGCCCATGCCAAGGTGTTTTCCCGCCCGCGCCAAGCGCCTTCGGTGATCATTAATTCGCGCCCAATCAAGCGGCTAACCACTTCGCCCGGCCGGCCTTGTGGAAACCCGATATGAAATCCTGTCGCGCCAAGCTGTAAATCCGCTTCATTCAGGTCCAGTGCCAAGGGCTCTGGCCCGCCTTGGGTTTTCAATATCGCCACATCAGCCCGCCCTGACACATAAACCAAAGAGGCCGCTACAAGCTCTTGGTCCTGTCCATTGACCACGCCCAATCGCTCGCATCCCAATGCCACGTGGCGGGCGGTTAACCAAACACCATTATCCCCAATGGCAAAGCCTGTCCCGCTCGACCAAGGACCGGCGCGTTGCGCTTCCACCATAGACTGATCGTCAAAAGGACTTGGTGCCGGCAATAGCGGCCCCTTCTCTTTTTCTTCTATCGAGTCCGGCGCAGGTACAACAAAGGTTTCAGATGGTTCTGACGGCAATTGGGGATCAGAACGATCATTGACGCGGCCCAACAGCCAAGCCGCGCCCATGATCAGGACCAAAAGGATCAATATCCCATCGCCGAACCGTCTCAACATCGCAAATCAACCGTTCAGGGCCGACGCCGTCAAAAGTGCGGCACCAATCTTGACGCCAACAAGAACTGCGGCTGATGCCATCTCTCCATTCTCAATGCGCGTCGACAGTCCTCGAATCACAAAATCTACCAAACGAAACATGACCAATTGCAGAACCAAGGCGGTCAAGCCCCAGACAATCACATCCATCAAAGCATGAGACGTCGCCAAGGTCGCAGCAATCGGAATCGCAATACCGATTGCGGCGCCGCCTAAAGACAGTCCAGCAGCCGCATTGCCAGCGCGAACAAGTTCAATCTCCCGATGGGGCGTAATGGCCATATAAAGCCACACCCCAAAGGCCCAGATTGCGATCGCAACGCCGCCTTGCAGCAAAAAGGCTGGCAGACCGGTGACAAAGGCTTGCAACGAAGGGTCCATGCTACACTTTCCTTGTTTCCTCGGTGGAACATAACTTCCAGTGCTGACGTTTTGGCTTTAATGCGTCAAGCATCAAATGGAGGTGGGCCTGCAGGTCAGCCCCACCTGCCTGGTCTGAAATGGAGCCAACATGACCGCCACCACACCAAGAGTCGCCCTTGTTACCGGTTCTACCAGCGGGATTGGACTTGCGATTGCAGAAGCCTTTGCGGAAGCCGGCTATGGCGTCGTGATCAATGGTTTGGGTGAGCCGGATCAGATCGAAACCATTCGGGCGAAGCTAGCCAACGACCATAAAGTCGATGTGCTTTACCATCCAGCCAATATGATGGCCCCAGCTGAAATCGAAGACATGATCACCAAAACACGCACCCACTTTGGGCGGCTGGATGTTGTCGTCAATAATGCAGGTGTTCAATTTGTTGCTCCGATTGAAGATTTTCCAACCGAAAAATGGGATCAGATTATTGGAATCAATCTCAGCTCAGCTTTTCATACCATCCGCCACGCGATTCCGGGCATGGCCGCCCAAAAATGGGGCCGGATCATCAATATCGCCTCAGCGCACGGTCTGGTGGCCAGCCCGTTTAAGTCGGCCTATGTTGCTGCTAAGCATGGTGTCGTGGGCTTAACCAAGGCGGTCGCGCTTGAGCATGCCAAAGATGGCGTCACGTGCAATGCAATCTGCCCCGGTTATGTCTTGACCGGCCTTGTAAAGGCGCAAATCCCAGATCAAGCAAAATCACGTGGGATCAGTGAAGAAGAAGTCATCCAAAACGTGTTGTTAGCTGCCCAGCCGACCAAGCAATTTGTAACGGTCGAACAAGTCGCTTCGTTCGCGCTTTATCTGGCCAGCGATTCAGCGGCGCAAATCAATGGCGCGATTCTGACGATGGATGGAGGATGGACCGCGCAGTAAACTACAGAACTACTCGGCCTTAGGCTTCCTACAGCGCGCAATCAGCCGTTCAAGCTGCACTAACTGGGGGGCTGAGACCGTAATTGTTGCACCATTACTGGCGAAGTCTAAGGGCTGACCGGCACCGAGGCGGGCCAAAAAGGGATCAGACGATACAGCCTCTGCCGTACCATCGACTTCATAGCCATTGGCGCTTGGTTTCCAGTTCATCGTAAGACTTGCACTTTTCCCGCCACTGCTGACCCGCACGGACCCCGTATTGCCATTGATGGGCCCGGGCAGGCCTGAGACAGCGATCGTATAGCCGCCGCCAGCCCTACAGGCGACTGAAGCCAGTGCGCCCTTCTGGCCCAAGGGTGACGCAATCCGGCCCACATTCGGCTCTCGCCATGCCGCAGTTTCGGCCTTTGCTTGTAGCGCGGGAGCTGTCTCCCACGCCAATTTGCCTGCTTTTACGTCATAAAAAGCGACAGATTGAACTGGGCCCGCCTCAGAACCCACCACCCGAGGCGGGGTCGACGGGCAAAAACCAGCGAACGCCAATCCACGCGCCCGAACCTCTGGCCGAAGATTCTGCCCCTCAAGCCGCTCTGCCAATAGGACGCGTGTTCCCCGGCGCAGGTCCAATACGATTGCCCTAGCAGAACAGGACTTTGGTGCAGCCTGAGCCGCCACCAAAACCGCCACCTCGGGCAATAACCCACCGGCAGGCCAAACCCCTTGAATCGACAGCTTTTGTGGGGCACCAGCAATCGATGCATCGGCCTTTGCATCCGAACCAACCTTCTCCGGCAACAAGTCTTTATCGTCACCCTTTGACTGGGCCGCGCGGGGGTAAATCAACACGCCGTCGAGATAGGCTGCTGCACCGCCGTCAGCTACTTTAACTTCAAGCAAGCCGCGTGACGTCAAAAGCTGGGTGTCTGCCAGGCTCGGCAAAGCAGCACCTGCGCGCACCAAATCGGCAAAGCGCTTCCCTGCCGACAGCGCCACCCCATCGCGGCGCATATGCGTCAGAACCAACGTGCCTGCCTGCGGACCAGTTTGAAACCCAAGGACCAAAGTCTCAGGCATGCCACTGACCGAAGCCTTAACCGTGGGCCCGGGCTTGAAAACATAGCCAATTTCAGCGCCCGTTTGCAGGCCTTGAAACGACCTTGTCGCACGATAACCTGCTTGCGATGCACGGATTTCGAGATCATTGAGATATTGCTCAATCGATAAATTGGTCGAGACCGGACCTTGCGCCGAATCTAGTTCAGCCAAGATCGTTTGAGGTAAAACCGATAGAAGCGCTTGATTGGTTTGCCTCTGCGTCGGCGACGTCACGGCTGAGCCGATGCCGTCCGGGGCAGCCGATCTCAAAAACGGGAAAATAATCCCACCCGTGGCAACGCCAACCCCAAAAGAGAACAAAGCAACCAACGCCAACATGCCAACGCCGAACCTCGGGCCGTAAATCGGCTTAGAAACAATTGTTACGGGTTCGCGATCCATTGGCTGCACCATAGGTGGATGTAGGGCGTATTTGCCTCTTTCGCCAAGTCTAATGGGGCAACCATTTTGGTTTCACTGCAGGGGAGGGGCCCGTTTCCCCTTCAAACCACAGCCAACGCAGGCTAAACACTTCCCATGACCACAGCTTTGACCGCCGAACCGCCCATGACCCCCGCCCTGGTTGCCGAACACGGCCTATCAGAAGCCGAATATGCCGTCATTCTAGACCGCTTGGGCCGCGAACCCAATTTAACAGAACTCGGCATTTTTTCGGTCATGTGGTCAGAGCATTGCAGCTATAAGAGTTCACGGCGGCATTTAGCTAAATTCCCGACCAAAGGCCCTCGCGTCATCCAAGGTCCGGGCGAAAATGCTGGTGTTATCGACATTGATGATGGGCAGGCTGCCGTCTTTAAAATGGAAAGCCATAACCACCCGAGCTTTATCGAACCCTATCAAGGGGCGGCGACGGGTGTGGGCGGCATTATGCGCGATGTATTCACCATGGGTGCCCGCCCAATCGCATTGGCCAATGCGCTGCGCTTTGGCAGTCCAGACCACCCCTTAACCCGACGCTTGGTATCTGGCGTGGTCGCTGGGATTGGCGGCTATGGCAATTGCGTTGGCGTACCAACAGTCTGCGGCGAGACGAACTTCCACCTAGGCTATAATGGCAATATTCTTGTTAATGCCATGTGCGTCGGCCTCGCCGACGCTGACAAGATTTTCTATGCACGCGGCGCCAAGATCGGCAGCCCAATTGTCTATTTCGGATCCAAAACCGGCCGCGACGGAATTCATGGGGCTACCATGGCCAGCGCCGAGTTTGACGAGGCGAGCGAAGAAAAGCGCCCAACGGTGCAAGTTGGCGACCCATTTGTCGAGAAGCTATTGATCGAGGCTTGTCTTGAATTAATGGCCACAGACAGCATCGAGGCTATCCAAGATATGGGCGCAGCGGGCCTTACGTCGTCCTCGGTTGAGATGGCAGGCAAGGAATATCTGGGCATTGAGCTGGATATGAACAATGTTCCCGTTCGCGAGACCGGCATGACGCCTTATGAAATGATGTTGTCAGAGAGCCAGGAGCGTATGCTGGCCATTCTAAAGCCGGGCCGTGAGGCCGAGGCTGAGGCCATCATGAAAAAGTGGGACATTGATTTTGCCGTCATTGGCAAAACCACGGATACTGGCCGGATGGTCTTGCACTGGAATGGTGCCATTGTGTGCGACATCCCGGTTGCACCCTTGAGTGAAGATGCGCCTAATTATGATCGGCCTTGGGTACAGCCTGCGCTGCACCCTGCTGTCACCAGTTCGATGCTGACCCCGATTGCGGATTGGCGCGACGCAACTCTGAAACTCATGTCCTGCCCGGACGGCGCATCGAAGCGTTGGCTCTGGGAACAATATGACCGCCATGTGATGGCTGACAGCCTGGAAGAAAGCGCCACGCCGTCAGATGCAGCGATTGTGCGTATCCACAACACCCAAAAGGCGCTGGCGATCAGCTGTGACTGTACCCCACGTTATGTGTCGGCAGACCCGTTTGAAGGCGGAAAGCAAGTCGTCGCCGAAGCGTGGCGAAACCTGACGGCCACCGGCGCAAGCCCCATTGCCATTACCGACAATCTAAATTTCGGTAACCCGCAACGTCCTGAAATCATGGGGCAGTTTGTGCGTGCTACGGATGGTATGGCGGAAGCCTGTGCTGTCCTAGACTTCCCTGTCGTGTCGGGCAACGTCAGTCTGTACAATGAAACCTCCGGCCAAGCGATCCCACCAACCCCGGCTATCGGCGGGGTCGGGCTTCTAACTGATTACACCAAGCGCGTTGGCTTTGGTGCAGTAGACATGGGCGACATGATTATCTTGGTCGGCAAAACAACGGACAATTTGGGGGCGACATTGGCCCTACGCGAAGTTTGGGGCCGAGAAGATGGCGCGCCGCCACATGTCGATCTCGCGCAAGAGCGCCTCACTGGTGACGTTGTCCGCGGCCTCATCCAAACGGGTCACATCCGCTCCTGCCATGATTTATCCGACGGCGGTCTTCTGATTGCGGCGGCTGACATTGCTATGGCATCGGGCACAGGCCTCGCCATCACTCTACCTCATGGCCTAAGCGCCGAAGCAGCCCTACTGAGCGAAGATCAGGCTCGTTACCTCGTCATCGTCAATCCAACCCATGCCGATAGCGTGTTTGAAGCTTTGGAAGCACAAGCCATTCCCTGCGCCGCAATCGGCTCCGCCGGAGGGTGCGAATTGGCCATTCAAGACGTCTTGGCCATTGATATCACAGATCTAAAACAGGCCCATGAAGCCTGGATGCCCGCCTTTATGGCCTAACGGTCAAACCCCTTACCCCGGAGACAGACATGCCCATGGCCGCTTCTGACATCAAGTCCATGATTTTAGATGCTTTTCCGGACGCCGATATTGAGATTATCGATCTCGCTGGCGACGGCGACCACTATAAGGCTATCGTGAAGAGCGCCGGCTTTGCCGGCATGAACCGGGTCAAGCAGCACCAGGCGGTCTACGCCTCGCTGAAGGGCAAGATGGGGGGCGAGCTACATGCGCTCGCGCTTGAAACCAGTTTAAAGCCCTAAAAAAGCGCCTGCTACTTCTTGATAATCACCAAGCTGTAGTCACCCTCCGCTGATTCCTCGACCGTTGTGACACGAATGACCTGCGGCCCAGCGGTCGTGACCGTATAGATTAGTTTAGCATTCGTACCGCCACCACTATCATCGTCGGAAGCATAGTCGTCATCAACGCGGTCAATCTGGCGTGCACCCACTATGATATCGAAGTTATCGGCGCTGGCCGTAATTTCAAAGGTTTCGCCGATTTGACCGTCAAAGACATAGCGATCGAAATAGTGGCTGTCATTGCGTAAGGGATCGTTTGCGTCGAGATTCCCACGAATGGTTTCGCCTAGCTTTGCGCGGGCAGGAATGGGCGGCACAACGGATACCGGCACATCACTGACGCCGACCGTGTATTGGCCCTCTTGGGTCGGCTCCCCCGCCATGGCTCGAATAATGTAGGTACCATCGCTGGGTGCGGTAAACTTAATGCGCGCATTCAAGCCTTGTCCGCCGTCATCATCTTTGGCGAGAGCTTCGAAGGCGGCAGACGTCAATAGGCCAATCTCCAATAGCGGATCGAGATTGGCATCGCCCTCTTTGTCCATCTTCACATTGACTTTTTGGCCAGCCCGCAAAGCGATGGAATACGTGTTGAATAGGGTGTCGGTAGCGGTCAAGCGTGCGCCCCCATCACGCAGTTCGCCCGAGATATTCTGGCCAAGACGCATGGCTTGCGTCGCTGCTGGAGCGCGGCCTGCGGCGGCTTGCTCGACCACCAAACGATAGAGACCATTAACACGACCGACTTTTTGAACCTCAACTACATAGGTTCCAGACGTTTCAGGTCGAAAGCGCAACAAGGCGTTGCTGCCGCCACCGCCATCATCATCTTGAGCTAAACTCTCCAGACTGCCATCGGCAAGAATTCTTCCTATGGAAATCTTAGGATCTAGCTCACTGCCATTGGCAGCATTCAGCGCGATCCGATAAGCCCTGCCGCCTTCTAGGCGAAGACCAAAACGCACAGCTTGGGTTTCTTCGCCGTCCGTCTCGTAACGTGGCGTCGTGTTTGACAACGCCCCGCTGACGGCTTGGCCCAAGTCAATCATGATCGGCGCTGGCATTGGCGGCAGCTCCTGACGCAAGCCTGTCGTCAAAGTATAGGTGCCGACTTGGCCCGACCCGACAGAAGTGACGCGAACTTGATAAAGGCCTGCACGTGGGACGACGTAGCGGATACGTGCACTGGTGCCTGGCCCGCCATCATCATCTTCAGCAACCTTCGCGCCTGCAGGGGTCAATAGTTCAAGTTTTGGGTCAAAGTCATCGGACGAAAGATCAAGTTGAATCTCCTGACCTGCAGTCAGCCGCACCGCATAGGCATCAACAGTCGCGCCATCATTCGTGACCGCATCATTTTGGTCCAGAGCGTTGGAAACACTTTGGCCAAACGAGAGCGGCCGCGCCGAAATCGGGGGTGGCTGCGACGCTGTTGCAAAGATCGTAAACGCCCCACGGTCGCCCTTATTCATGGTGTTGGCCCGTATCTGGAGCAGACCAGAGGCGGGAACGATCCGGCGAACAACCGCAGGCTTGTCCGTTTCGCCAACCGACGCCGTACAGCCTTCACATTCCTCGTCAATTTCGTCCCCCACAGCCACGATAGGTTGGAAGGCCGTACTAGATAGCGTCACCGTGACCATCTGCCCTTTGGGGGCCTGAACTTGAAAAAGCTCATAACTGCTATCATCGCTGTCAAGAACGGGGTCTTCTGGACCCATGGAACCTTGAAGGGGCTGCCCAAGTGTCAAAGGACGGAGGCCAGATTGCGCGACAACAGGGCTGGCGACCAAAATCACAAAGAATGAAACACAACCTAGCCAATATTGACGCATCATGATGCAGCCACCGAAATGGCCCCTCCGACGGGCGCGACTTCTGGTCAAAATGCACCGCGTCGTAAGTAGAATAACAAACCAGAAGGGCTAGCTATACTGACCTTTCCGGGCTCCTAGCAATGGCTATCGCTCAACAAGTGCAATTTCCCGCTGGCCTTGACCAGACCGCTCGCCATCCCTAGCTGAAGGACAGAATGAGAGTTTTCTCAGACCCATCTGGTCAAACAATGATTGACGCAGCGGTTCATGTGTTCCATCGAAGGCTGAAACATTCGTCAATACGTTCTGGACCCCAGCAAGGAGCACAACACATGAGCGACGCACAAGCTTTTATCGATAATCTGGTCAAAACCAATGATGTGGTGCTGTTCATGAAAGGTACGTCCCGCATGCCAATGTGCGGATTTTCAGGCACCGTAGTCAAAATCCTTGATCATGTCGGTGCAGACTATCAGGATGTAAACGTGCTGGCCGATGAAGACGTCCGCCAAGGCATCAAAGACTATTCCAACTGGCCCACCATTCCGCAGCTCTATGTCAAGGGTGAGTTCATCGGGGGCTGCGACATCATTCGGGAAATGTTTGAAACCGGCGAATTAAAGCAGGTTCTGAGCGAAGCTGGTGTTCCACTCCAACCGTGAGCAACCGATCTTCTAGATGCAAAAAAGCCCGCTCGGCCAATGCTGAGCGGGCTTTTCTGTATCTGATTTTTGGTCGGAATTACGAAGCGTAATATTCCACAACCATGTTTGGTTCCATTTTCACTGGGTAAGGTACGTCAGCCAATTCTGGCACGCGCAAGAAGGTTGCCTTCATCGCGCCGACATCCATTTCAACATAGTCAGGGAAGTCACGCTCGGCCGAGTCCAAGGCTTCCAGGACGAGTGCCATGGTGCGGGATTTTTCACGAACTTGCACAACATCACCAACGCGCAAACGGTACGAAGGAATATTGACCTTCTTTCCGTTGACCGTGACGTGACCGTGGTTCACAAATTGGCGTGCCGCAAATACGGTTGGCACGAATTTGGCGCGATAGACCATGGCATCCAGACGGCACTCCAACAGGCCGATTAGGTTCTCAGCCGTGTTGCCCTTGCGGCGTGCGGCTTCTTCATAAAGGCCAGCAAACTGCTTTTCGGTAATGTTGCCATAATAGCCCTTCAGCTTTTGCTTGGCGCGCAACTGAGCACCGAATGCCGAGACTTTGGCAGGACGGGCGGTTGGGCCGTGCTGACCTGGCTTATAGGTCCGCTTGTTGACTGGGCTTTTTGGACGGCCCCACAGGTTTTCGCTGAGGCGACGGTCGATTTTATACTTCGCAGCAATGCGCTTTGACATGTTTAGTCCATTTACGTTTTGACGGTCCGGGCGGCACACCATGTGTCGCGATTGCAATGGCCGGAAACCCATCACCCATGTTTTCCCCCAGTGAAGGCGGTGCCAACCCAGCAGGAAGGCGCGCTTAAACGGGATTGGTGCCTCAGAGTCAAGGATTGTGGGCAGTTTAAGCCCAGTTGCCCCTGCATTCCGCGCAGGCTTGACATATAGTTTATCGCTAAACTATAATGGTTGAACATTAAACCAAAAGAGGTCGCCATGCCAAACCGTCGCACCATCCTTCAGCTTCTTGCCCTAAGTTCATTAGCCACCATACCTGCCGTCAGTGCAGCAGGTCGCTCCGAGACAGATCCTGCCGCCGCTTGGCGCAATCCCGGTGCTGGCCAAAAAGACCCCCGCCTTTACAGTCTCGCGCACGCCATTCTCGCCCCCAATCCGCACAACCGCCAACCTTGGCTGGTTAGCCTAGAAGGCGAAGACAGCATCATCCTTTACTTCGATACCACCCGCCGTTTGCCGGCTACGGACCCGTATGACCGCCAACTGGCGATTGGCTGTGGCGCATTCCTTGAGATTCTGTCGATTGCCGCCGGCGAAATCGGCTACGACGCGCAAATCAGCCTTTTCCCGGAGGGCGAGCCTCAACCGCTTTTGAATGACAAGCCATTGGCCCGGATCCGCTTGGTAACGGGCGGGACAAAGGACCCGCTCTATAGCTTCATCACACAAAGACGCTCCAACAAGGAGGTCTATGATACCAAGAAGCAGATCAGCGCTGAACGCTTAGAAGCGCTTTTGACGATGGAGCCCACAGAAACTCTGACCTTATCGGGCTCGCTATCGGGCAATGCGCAATGTGAATCCTTGCGACTACTCAGCATTCAAGCCTATCGGCGCGAAATTGAAACGCCCGTCGCGCTCAAGGAAAGCATTGACCTGATGCGGATCGGGAAAGCTGAAATTGCAAAATACCGCGATGGGATTGACCTCGACTTTCCGGGCATTGGTGCCATGCAGGCGATGGGTTTGTTAACGCGGGAAAAAATGATGACGCCAGGCACTAAGGCCTATCAACAAGGCCTAGAGCAATATGATCCCTTGGCGAAATCCGCCTCTGGCTATGTCTGGATGATCAGCAATTCAAAGGATAGGTTCGCAGAAATTGCCGTCGGTCGCGCTTATGCCCGCCTCAATCTGCGAGCAACTGCGCTTGGGATCGCCATACACCCTATGAGCCAAGCACTGCAGGAATATGCAGAAATGAGCACGATAAAGGCCGACGCTGAACAGGCAGTGGGTTTATCATCTGATAGGCGTCTACAGATGCTTGCCCGAATAGGATATGCTAGACAGGTCCCCCCGTCACCAAGACGAGGCCTTGAAGAGCATATTCGTACATGACCGCAGACCGTCCCAATCCAGACTTTTCAACGATCGCCTTTAGCTTCTTCAATGAAATTGCGATCATTGATCAATTGGGACGCAACCGGTTTGAGCGTGTCTTGCCAGATGGCCTTTCGATCGCAGGCTTTAGCTTGCTCAATCACTTCGTTCGTTTGAATAAAGATCAAGACACGCCGAGCCATCTAGCAAAGGCTTTCCAAGTCACCAAAGGGGCGATGACCAATACGATCCATCGCCTCGACGCGCTGGGCTTGGTCACCATCGTCGCTGACCCCAGCGATGGGCGCGGCAAACTTGTTTCGATCACCCAAGCGGGCAGGGCAGCGCGCGAAGATGCCATTGCCCGCTTAGCACCGTCTTTGCAGCAATTGGCAGGATTGATCGATCCTAACGAGCTCGCCAACCTCGTCCCGACCCTTATGAAACTGCGCGCCATTCTCGATGCCAACCGCGAGCCTGACCCGCAGTCGTGACTCCTGCCGCCAATGGCGCTATCAGACGACGCCTGCCCAAGCACCTCACCTGCTAGCCTCCTCCTAAGACCTGTCGTCAGAAAACTAACCCATGTTACAAATCACAGACCTAACCTATCGCCTCGCGCGGCGCGTGTTGTTCGATGGGGCCAATGCCGTGATATCCGATGGCTGGAAGGTAGGCTTGGTTGGCAAGAATGGTTCTGGCAAATCGACCCTATTGCGGCTCATTCAAGACGAGGCGCTGAAAGGGGATGGCAGTGTTCGTCTCAAACGCGGCGCGCGCATGGGTTTTGTTGCCCAGGAAATCGCCGCCACGCCCGACCCGATGTTGGAAGTCGTCTTGGCTGCCGACACTGAACGCGCCAGCTTGATGGCGGAGGCCGAAACCGCGACGGACCCCAATCGCATCGGCGAAATCCATACCCGTTTGGCCGACATAGACGCTTATTCGGCAGAAGCGCGCGCCAGTGAAATCCTCGTCGGTCTTGGCTTTAAGCAAGAAGAGCTGATGAACCCGGCAGGTTCCTTTTCTGGCGGTTGGCGGATGCGGGCGGCATTGGCGGGCGTGTTATTCTCGATGCCAGACCTATTGGTACTCGACGAACCGACCAATTACCTCGACCTTGAGGGTGCGGCATGGCTCGAGGCTTTTTTGCGCAAATATCCCAATACCGTCTTGGTGGTCAGCCACGACCGGGAAATGCTCAATCGATCCGTCACGCACATCATGGCCCTGGAAGACGCGAAACTCGAAGTCCATGCCGGCGGCTACGACACCTATCTGCGTCGCCGGGCAGAGCGTGCCGCCCTGTTAGCCGGGCAAAAGGCTAAGCAAGATGCGGCACGCGCCCACCTGCAGGCCTTTGTCGACCGCTTCCGCGCCAAGGCCTCCAAGGCCCGTCAAGCGCAAAGTCGCATTAAGATGCTGGAAAAGATGCAAGAGATCTCCGTCCCGATTGCGGACCGGGCAATGCCTTTTCACTTTGATGAGCCAAGCGAGCTCGCTTCACCCTTGATCCAATTGGATGAAGCTGACCTCGGCTATATTGATGGCAAGCCTGTCCTCAAGAAAGTCGACTTCCGCCTCGATCACGACGACCGCATCGTCATCATCGGCCCGAACGGGCAAGGCAAAACAACTTTGGTCAAGTCCATCGGTGCACGGCTTGAGTTGCTGAACGGCAAGCGGCGCGCGTCCAAAGCAGTCAAAATTGGCTATTTCAGTCAGGATCAATTGGACGAATTACGCGCGGGCGAAACCGTGTTGCAACACGTCCGCGACCTAGAGCCCGAATGGCCGCCCTCGCGCCACCGCTCCTTGGCGGCGCGAATGGGATTTGGTCAGGAAAAGATCGATACCAATGTTGAGAAGCTCTCGGGCGGAGAGAAGGTACGCCTGCTTCTAGGCCTGATGGCTTATGCCAAGCCCCACGTCCTGATCCTAGACGAGCCGACAAGCCACTTGGATATCGATAGTCGCGAGGCTCTGATCCATGCCTTGAACGATTATTCCGGTGCCGTTCTGTTGATCACCCACGATGTCTATTTGGCAGAAGCCTGTGCCGACCGGTTGTGGTTGGTCCATAATGGCCATGCACGCGCCTATGACGGTGACTTGACCGACTATCGTGGCTTGGTCCTCAGCGCGGATCGTCCAGATAGCGGTGGAGCAGGCAAGAATGCGCCCAAGGCCGTAGCAAAGAGCGAAGTCGGCGGCGGCGGCAAGAAAGGGCCATCGCTCTCCACGTTGCGCTTCCGCTTGGCTGACGCAGAAAAGGCCGTCACCAAAGAGCAGCACGCACTCGACACCATCGATGCCCGTCTCGCCTCACCCAGCCTCTATACCGAAGGGGCCAAAGCGCTTGCAGACCTCACAAAGAAACGTGAATGGCATGCGCAAGCCCTCGCCAAAGCCGAAGCAGTTTGGATAGAGCTAAGTGAGGCCATTGAAGCCGCTTCCTAAAGATACAAATAAAAAAGGCGGCCCGAAGGACCGCCTTTTGATTTGTTTCAGGGCAGCTTAGCTTAGTCGCTAAAGCCACGGCCGTCGGTGCGCTCAGCGATCCGGGCCGACTTACCGCGACGATCCCGCAGGTAGTACAGCTTAGCGCGACGCACTTTACCTTTGCGCACAACCGTGACCGATTCCACATTCGGCGAATACAGTGGGAAAACCCGCTCTACGCCTTCACCGAAGGAGATTTTGCGAACGGTGAAGTTAGCGTTGATGCCACCGCCAGAGCGGGCAATACAAACGCCTTCATAGGCCTGAACGCGCTCGCGCTCGCCTTCTTTGATCTTCACGTTCACGCGCAGGGTGTCACCTGGCGAAAATTCTGGGATGGATTTGCCTTCGGAGACGCGTGCGACTTCCTCGGCATCGAGTGTTTCGATGATATTCATGTCAGCTCACCTTGCACGATTCCTAACTTAAGACTTTGAAACCAGATCAAAAACTCAAGAAGGCCGCGGCATTGTTGTTGTCAAAGAGAACTTTGAGATTGAAAGAAGACGCGCGTTTATACGAATGATCAGGCTTTGTCACCCTTATAAACTGCCCAAAGGTCAGGTCGGCGGGCTTGCGTGACCGCTTCGGATTGTTGTTTCTTCCAAGCGGCAATCTTCGCATGATCACCGGACATTAGGACAGGTGGAACCTCAAGGTCTTCAAAGCTGCGCGGCCGCGTGTACAGTGGATGCTCAAGAAGCCCTGATTCAAAGCTTTCCTCGCCAAGGCTCTCGGAATTGCCCAAAAGGCCGGGCAGCAAGCGCACGCTGGCCTCTACCAACATTTGTGCTGGCAAGTCCCCACCGGTTAGTACGATATCCCCGACCGCAATTTCTTCCATCTCGCGCGTTAGGATGGCGCGCTCGTCCAAGCCTTCAAAGCGGCCACAAAACAGGATGACACCAGGCCCTGCAGCCAATTCACGCACCCGGGCTTGGGTCAACGGCTTGCCGCGCGGGGTCAAATAAATCAGCGGCCGGCCATCACGCGGCACGCTGTCGATCGCGCGTGCTGCAACATCTGCCTTCATCACCATGCCCGCGCCACCCCCGGCCGGCGTATCGTCCACTTGCCGATGCTTTCCGTCGCCAAAGCCACGCAAATCAATCAATTCCAGCGACCAAACAGATTTTTCAAGCCCGGTCCCAATCAAGGATGCGCCAAGAGCGCCGGGCCAAGCCTCTGGGGTTAGGGTAATGACGGAGACAGAAAAGGCCATGGTTACTTCTAACCCAGCTCCACGCTTATGCGAAGTCAGCCCGCGCATTGTTGGCGGAGGCAGCCCGGCTGAACCTGCGAACCCATACGTGACGGCCCCGAAAAGCCGCGCTAAAGGGTCAAAATGAACATTTATTTCCTAGGAATCGGTGGAGCTGGGGTCAGCGCTTTAGCCAGCGTCCTGCAATCACAGGGTCATCAAGTCACAGGGTCTGACGAAGGGGTATTCCCACCGGTTTCGACCTATCTCGACCAAGCTGGCATTAGCTATGCAAAGCGTTTTGACGTGGCCAATCTGCCGGAAAAAATCGACGTGGCTGTCGTAGGCACAACGGCCAAGATGGACCCAGCAACAAATCCGGAGCTGGCTGAACTGCAAGCGCGCGGCGTACCCTGCTATAATTTCGCAACTTATCTGGGTCAGTACACACAAGACCGCGAAAACCTGATTGTGGCCGGCAGCTTTGGCAAAAGCTCGTTGACGGCACTGGTCGCCTTCTTACTGCGTCACGCTGGCCAAGATCCGGGCTGGTTCATTGGTGCGATCCCGCTCGACTTGCCAAGAACCGGCTACGCTGGAACAGACCCGCTCTTTGTCATGGAAGGCGACGAATATATCGTCAGTTTACAGGATCGGCGCAGCAAGTTCGAGCTCTATAGTCCCGCCCACATTTTAATCTCTTCGATCGTGCACGACCACATCAACATGTTCCCCACGATGGAAAACTATGAAGCTCCGTTTGCAAAGTTGTTTGCCGCACTGCCCCCCGAGGGCCTTCTCATCGCCTGTCACACATATGAACCGGTTCGCCGCCTTATCGGTGACAGACCCGCCGTCTGGTACGGATTGAAGCCAAACCCCGGTTATTTTGCAGAAAACATCGCGATTGGCGAGGTCACGTGCTTTGACCTTGTTTGCCCCGGTGGCAGCCGGATATCGCTGGAAACCGAACTATTAGGCTTGCATAATATTGAGAACCTGATTGGGGGCAGTGCCTTTGTGCTGGAGCGCGGATTGATGTCCCCGACCCAAGTCCAAGCCGCTGTGCGCGCCTTTCGAGGGGTTGCACGACGGCTCGATAAGAAGACCCGCACCTCCACCGTGCCAGCCTATGAAGGCTTTGGGTCTTCTTATGAGAAGGCCCGGTCGGCAATCGACGCGATCCGCCTGCATTTTCCGAACCGGCCCTTGGTTGTGGTGTTCGAACCCCATACCTTTTCTTGGCGTAATCAAGATGCGCTGAGCTGGTATGATCACGTCTTTGAAGGCTGCGATCAGGTCCACATTCTGCCCCCGCCGAAAATTGGTGCGGCAAGCCAGAGCCAATTGACCCTGTCAGACATTCTCGACCGGGTGGATGCTGCAGGGGTTTCGGCCCAAGGCATTGAAGACACGCAGGCGTTTCTCAACCAGATGCCAGCCAATCTTAAGGGCGACGAAGTTGTCCTCTTACTCTCTTCCGGCCCGCTTGATGGCCTGGCAGACACGCTACCCAATCGCCTCGACACGCTATTCGGGGACCGGACTGACAATTGATGGACCTAGACCACCTACCCGTTGACCCTCACGCTTATGCTTCTTTCCTGCTGATCATGGCAGGGATGGCCGCAACGCCCGGTCCTGCAAACTTGTTTGCTTTGGCAACGGGGCTGGCCCAAGGCCCGCGCGCTGGCCTGTGGGGGGTGTTCGGAATGAATGTTGCTTCATTGGTTTGGTTTGTCTTTGCCGCTTTGGGCTTGGGCGTTCTGATGCGGCTGTATCCGTCGGCATTTTCGATGCTGGCGATTCTGGGCGGACTTTATTTGGCATGGCTGGGCTTTAAAGCTCTCCGGACCGCGCTATCAAAAGAAACACAAGGCTTCCAACTTGCCGGCCAAGCGGCGGGTAGCAAGCCGTTCAGAGATGGGTTTCTGGTGCAAATCAGCAATCCGAAAGCCTTACTCTTTTTTACCGCAGTCTTGCCGCCCTTCATTGATCCGCAGCGTGACACCGTGCCGCAACTAGCCATGTTTGCTGCGGGAACCGTTTTATTTGACACATTGACTATGTCCATGTTTGCGCTGGCGGGAGGGCTGATGTCTCGCCAATTCGCGCAAGCCCGCTTTGCACGCTTATTCTCTGCAGTCGTCGGGGTCCTGCTCCTCAGCACGGCCACCCTCATGCTACTCAGGACGGTGGCTTGATCACCAAGACAAACCAGGCCATTGAATATTTTTTCATTTAGGGGTGGCCATGTCCAAAAGACGTTCCCCGGAACCGATATCTGCCATCGAAGATCGGCTTTTACGTGCATCGGTAGCACTGGGTGATAACCTCGACAGCGTCTCATTGCCCGAACTGGCCGCCGCTGCCAACATCGCGGTTGGCACGCTCTACCGCATCGCGCCATCCAAATCTGCCCTCGCAGAAATCTTGGATGCGCGGGCTCGCACGCTTTTTGAACGCCACGTGTTTGCGCCATTTCCAGCGCGCCTCAGTCTTCAACAACGGTTTCATTTGATGTGGACACGCCTCGCAGAGTTTGCCCTGCAAGAGACCGACATTGCCGCCTATCTGGCCCGCAAGCCTATGAGCTCTGACAGCGCCTTTATCAGAGCCAGCGCGATCTTTGCGCGTGACGGGGCTGCGACAGGGGAACTTAAGGCCTTCAGCGGCGAAGAATTGGCGGCAATCGTCTGGGGACCGCTGTCTGCCCTCTTGCGTAACCATGCCTGTTCGGTGGAAAGTCTAAAACAACTCGAACAAGCGGCTTGGGATGGTCTACGTCGCATATAATCAGGGAGACGAACATGACAGGACGTATGGCCGGCAAAATGGCCTTGATCACCGGGGCCGCCCAAGGATTAGGCGCAGCCATTGCCACCATGTATGCCAAAGAGGGTGCCAAAGTCGTGGTAACCGATATTAATGGTGCAGGGGCAGATGCAACGGCTGCGGCCATCAACGCGCTTTATCCCGGCCACGCTACCGCATTCCAACAAGACGTCTGTTCTGAGCCGCGCTGGATCGAGATCGTGAACGCGGCGCATGACGCGATGGGCGGCCTGAATGTTTTGGTCAATAACGCCGGCATTGGCAGCTTAGGCTCAGTTGAAAGCGAAAGTTTTGAAAACTGGAAAAAAGTTATGGCGGTCGATGTCGATTCCGTCTTCCTCGGTTGTAAGTATGCGCTCGGCGTCATGAAGCCTTATGGCCCCGGTGCCATTGTCAATATTTCATCGATTGCAGGCCTAATCGCGTCCGCCAATTATGCCGCCTATAATGCAGCTAAGGCCGCCGTTTGGTTGCTAACAAAATCGGTCGCCTTGCATTGTGCCCGCAAAGTGCCCGGCTTCCGCTGCAATTCTATTCATCCGACCTTTATCAAAACGCCAATCCTTGACGGAATGGCAGGCCTAGTTGGCTCCCAAGAAGAAGCTTATGCAAAATTGGCGCGACAAGTCCCACTGGGGCGCTTGGGTGAGCCTGACGATATTGCTTATGCAGCCGTTTATCTGGCTAGCGATGAAAGCAAGTTTGTGACCGGGGCTGAGCTAAAGGTCGACGGTGGTATTTCCGCCATGTAAGGCGTTGGTTTAGCGGACAATCACCGACAACAAGACAACACGCGCAATGCCGGGGCCGACCACGCGGTCGGTCACGGCCTGCATGCGCTCACCCAAGATCTGGGTGTCGGGGACGCGACCGGGTATGAAGAAGCTATTGACAAACTCTTGCGCGGTACCGCGCCACGCAGCCCGTAAGGCAGGGGTGGCGGCTTGTGCCCGCTCGCGCTTGGGCATTGCGCTCACCACAATACCCATATCAATTTGCATAACTCCAACCGAGCGAAACTGCCGCATGATACTGGCAGTGATCTGATTTGAGCCAAGGAAACCGGCGTCATTGCCGCCGCCTTTTGGAACAGGTTTCGCAGCACGCGCGTTAGTTGTCCCCAAAACAGCCGTGGAAGCCAGCCCAATGCTTGCGGCGACAGCTGCCTTTACAAGCGCGCGTCTGGTTTTTTCACACTCGGATTGCACAACCAGATTGGTGCAGGAGAGTCCGCTTAAGTCTTGATAAGAATCAGTCATGGATACGATTTTCAACGAAACGCGTTAAAGAAACGTGGCAATTCAAGCTGGGCTGCATTAGCATAGGTGCAGGAGGATTTGATTTGGCAGGTATGGTGGACATGGCGGCATTTAAAGAGCCGATCATTATTCTTACGGCCGCAGCCATTGTGGTGCCCCTCTTTCACCGCTTTAAAATCAGCCCAGTTCTCGGATTCATTCTGTGCGGCATCTTACTCGGCCCATCCGGCTTAGGCGGCCTCGCTATTCAAAGTCCTTGGCTCAACGCCTTTACGATCCAAGACCGCGATTCCATCGCCATGATGGCCGAAATGGGCATCGTCTTTTTGCTGTTTGCGATCGGCCTTGAACTTTCGTTTGAACGTCTGAACATGATGCGCAAAGTGGTGTTTGGCTTAGGATCTCTGCAACTCGGCCTCTCTGCGCTTGCGATTTTCTCTGTCTGCTACTTCTTTCTGGGCACCACTGGGACGGGCGCTGCGGTAATCGGCCTTGCCCTTTCTTTGTCCTCTACGGCTGTTGTCCTGCAAACCTTGGCCGAACAAAAACGCTTGACCAGTCCCACCGGCCGCGGTGCCTTCGGCATTTTGCTGTTCCAAGACTTAGCCGTCGTCCCTGTGTTGTTTGCGGTTTCGATGTTGGCACCCAATAGAATGGGTCTGGGCGTCGGCGGCCTGGTACAAAGCTTGGCTGTTGCCGTCTTGGCAGTTGCGCTGACCATCGTGATTGGACGCATCGTATTGCGGCCTTTGTTTCGCCAAGCTGCCCGAACCCGTAGTCCAGAAATCTTCATGGCCGCCTGTCTGCTGGTTGTTATCGCGACAGCTCTCGGCAGTGCCGCGGCAGGACTGTCCATGGCACTTGGCGCATTCTTGGCGGGGCTACTTTTGGCCGAAACGGAGTACCGCCGCGAAGTCGAAGCTACGATTGAGCCATTCAAGGGTCTACTACTCGGCGTGTTTCTCGTCTCTGTTGGGATGAGTGTCGATATCGGCAAAATATTGGAGCGACCGCTTGAAATTGCAGGGGCTATAATCGGCCTCATCGCTGTTAAAGCCATTGTGGTGGCTGCACTTGGCCCCAGTTTTGGGATCAAGCGGCCGGCAGCGCTAAAGGCCGGGCTTATCTTAGGCCCGGGCGGAGAATTTGCATTTGTGGTCTTAGGCCTCGCAACCAGCCTATCGGTTCTGCCCGCCGACCAAGCGGACTTCGCCCTCCTGGTCGCCGCCATTACCATGTGCTTAATTCCACTTCTGGCTCGCTATGGCATGGCGGCCGCCAATAGCAAGTTGCCGATCGAAACGGAAGAACTCGACTTGGCACAGCAGGCAAGCCAGGCAGGCAGCCCGCATGTAATTGTTGCGGGCTATGGCCGTGTAGGCGTGGTCGCGGTCGAGTTATTGGCCGAACAAAACATCCCTTATGTCGCCGTGGATTCCGACATTGAGCGGGTACGTCGGGCACGTAAAGCTGGCAAAAAAGTCTATCTCGGCGACGCCTCGCGTGGCGAATTCTTGAGGGCGTGCGGAATTGATCGCGCCCGCGCGCTGGTCGTCACAATGGACGGAGGTTCTGCGGTCGACCAAGTTGTTACAGCCGCACACTTAGAGCAACCCAATCTACCGATTGTTGCACGCAGCAGGGATGCCGCCCACGCCGTCCACTTGTACAGCCTGGGCGTGCGCGAAGCCGTCCCCGAGACTCTCGAAGCCAGTCTGCAAGTTGGTGAAGCCATCTTGGTCGAAGCCGGTGTGCCAATGGGCAATATTTTGGTCGCCATTCATGAAAAACGCGCCAACATGCGTGCTTCACTTCTCGAAGCATCCACCTCTGCCACGCCCTCAGAGCGAATGCGGGTCTTGCGAGACCAACATGTCAAGGAAAACCCTTGAGAACACCATGTATGGCGATGTGGAGCTTGCTGCCTTCCTGATTTGACCTAAGGGCCTCACGGGCTTAACAGCAACAAAATCCCGGGAGCACCACCTTGACCTCTGCGCAAGATCACGCGCTCGCTTTCGCGCGCCAACCAACCGCCGCCTTAGTTCTGGCTGATGGTACTGTTTTTTGGGGCCACGGCTGTGGCGCAATTGGAGAAGCAGTCGCCGAAGTCTGCTTCAATACGGCGATGTCTGGGTATCAGGAAATTCTGACAGACCCGTCCTATGCTGGCCAGATCATTGCCTTCACCGCACCGCATATAGGTAACACCGGTACCAATGGCGAAGATGAAGAGGATTCTTCACCCCCTGCCGCTTTTGGTGCACGCGGTGCAATTATGCGCGCCGAGATCACGCGCCCCTCAAACTGGCGGTCGGTAATTTCGCTAGATGCTTGGCTGAAGTCAAAAAACATCGTTGGGCTAACCGGGATTGATACCCGTGCCCTGACCCGTCGCATTCGCGAAAATGGCATGCCGCACGGCGTCATTGTCCATGCGCCAGATGGCCAAATTGATGTGACAGCCTTGGCTGCAAAGGCTGCCGCTTGGTCCGGCCTTGAAGGCCTAGACCTTGCAAAAGACGTCACGTGCAAAGCCCCCTACGAATTTGACGGCACGCAATGGGTGTGGCCCGCTGGAACTGGCGTAGCCGACACCCAAGAAGACCTAAAGGTCGTCGTGCTAGACTTTGGCGTCAAAGAAAACATCTTGCGCTGCCTTGGCTCCACTGGTGCAAAAATTCACGTGATGCCCGCCAACACACGCCCAGAAGACGTGCTCGCGCACAATCCAAACGGTGTCCTTCTATCAAACGGGCCAGGCGATCCTGCGGCGACCGGCACCTACGCGGTAGAGACCATTCAAAAAATCATCGCTGCCAAGGTGCCCGTCTTTGGTATCTGCTTAGGCCATCAAATGCTGGGCCTCGCCTTAGGCGCAAAAACAGTAAAAATGGCGCAAGGCCATCACGGCGCAAACCACCCGGTGCAGGACCTTTCAACCGGCAAGGTTGAGATTGTCTCCATGAACCACGGGTTTGCGGTAGATCGCGAAAGTCTGCCCGACGGCGTTGTCGAAACCCATGTATCGCTGTTCGATGGGTCCAATTGCGGAATCGCGCTGGCCGACCAACCGGTTTTCTCGGTGCAATATCACCCGGAGGCTAGCCCCGGTCCTAAAGACAGTTTCTATTTGTTTGAACGCTTTAGAGACGCGATGCGTGCACATAAACAGGCGCAATGACGCGCTTGTGCACTTGACGTGGGCTGATTGGGCGGCATTGTCACGCTATGAGCCAGATCAATCGCCGCACCCTACTTTCAAGCTTCGCCATCGTTCCCGCTTTATCTGGCCTATCGGCCTGCGGTAAAGCGGCTGCCCCTGCCGATATCCTGCGGGTTGGATTAGGTGGCGGACCCGATTCCCTAGACCCCCTCAAGGCCGAATTTGCAGCCGCGGCCCTCTTGTTTAGGCAATTCTATTTGCCCGTCGTCGGTTATGGGCCAAAGGGCGGGCCGGCACCCGGCTTTGCCACCTCTTGGACACCCAGCAACAACAATAAAACGTGGACCTTCGAAATCGCGCAGGGCCTTACTTGGTCTGATGGCAAAGCAATTGATTCAAAAGACGTCCTCGACAGTTTGCGCCTAGGTGCCGACAAAAAGACCGCCTATGCTGACGCCTCAGAGCTTTATATGATCAAGGGCTATCGTGATTGCGTTGTGGACGGCAAAGACCCAACAACGATTGGGGTATCAGCGCCAAGTCCTACCACCCTTGTCGTCGAATTGGACGTTTCTGACGCGGCCTTCTGGAGCCGGATGCAGGAATTTTATCCTGTCCCAATGCACACAATCGCCGCCCACGGCGAAAAGTGGACAGAGCTCGACAAGATTGTTGTCTCTGGCCCTTATAAACCCGTCGAACGCTCGCAAACACGCTTGGTTTTCAACAAAAACCCTATGGGCGGTTGGGTTGAAGGCATGCCAGGCCAAATAAGCGTTGAGGCCATCGAGGATTCATCCACCCGCCTCCGCATGTTCCAATCGGGTGACTTGGATCTGGCGCAAGACCCACCCTTGCTTCGCGCCGCCGACTTCGCCAAGGAATTTGGAAATCAGTATCAGCGCTTCGAGGCACCCCGCCTTGTTTATATGAGCTTCAATACCAAGAAGCCTCAATTTCAAGACCCAGATATTCGACGGGCTTTAGCCATGGGCTTTGACCGCAGTGTCATTGCCAACGCCGTCATGCGCGGGTCGGTGGAGCCCGCGGGACGATATGTGCGCGGTCAAGCCCAGCCAAAATATGACCCAGACGGTGCTCGCGCCATCCTCAGCGCCAACGGCTTCAGCGCCACCAATCCTCTGCGGTTTGAACTCTTAGTCACGAAAGACGACCGCGAGCGTGCGGCCATCCAAATGGTTGATATGTGGAAGCAGATCGGCGTCGAAGCCACAATGTTTGCAGCTGACTCCAGCGCCATTGTCTCCCGCCTCAATGGGTTTGACTTTGAGGCCGCCATTGTCCGCATCGATAAGGGCATGAAATCCGACGCAATTGACCTCATGGCTTCCTGGGGGGAAGGAGGGACAGCCTATTCCCACCAATGGAAGGACCCCGCCTTCAATCAGGCACTATCGGATGCGCGCGCGGAAAGTGAGCCAGCTGCTCGATTAGCGAAAACCTTAGCAGCTGAAGACATCCTGACGAAGGCCTGCCCGGTCACCGGGGTTTGGTTCTTCCCATCATCGTGGTTGGTCAGCGAGCGTGTCACAGGTGGGATCGAAGGCATTGCGCCGATTATTTGGCCGACCTTGAAACTGACCAAGGCTTAAACGGGTTAGTCCGCGCATTTGCTCCAATTCTACCCAAAAAGGGAAATGCCTGCTTCCCGTCTCACTTGTTCCGTTCCGAGTGCTTGGCACACGCATCAACACGGCAATTAGCGCTTCACAAGGACTTTGTTGCGGCATAAGCCTAAAAGCATAGGGTGCGACCAAAATCGCACCGGGGGGTGGGACACAAAGTTGTGGTTTGATGTGAAGTCATAATGGCTTTACCGCCAGCTTTGGGCCCCAAGAACAAGGCACGCTTTCATGAACAAGCATTTCACACTCTTTATTCTCGCCGCCATGGTTCTGGGGATCGCGGTCGGTGCAGCCATTTTCGAGTTTGTTCCCAAAGAGGGCCAATTGGTCTGGGCGGACAATTTTAAGATTGTGACCGATATTTTCTTGCGTTTGATCAAGATGATCATCGCACCCTTGGTGTTCGCGACCTTGGTTGCCGGTATCGCCCACATTGGGGACACGACGACGTTGGGCCGTGTCGGCATCAAAACAATGGCGTGGTTCCTCGGTGCCTCACTGGTTTCTTTGACCTTGGGAGCCGTGATTGCCAGCGTCTTGCATCCTGGCGTCGGCCTCAATCTGCCAATGCCGCCGGCCGATGCCGTTAGTGATATCAAGCCTTCGGCGCTGACCTTGAAAGATTTCATCATCCATTTGGTGCCGAAATCCATTGTCGAAGCGATGGCTAACAACGAGATCTTGCAGATCGTGGTGTTCTCGATCTTCTTCGGTGTCGCCGTGACCGCGATGGGCGAAGAGGGCAAGCCATTGGCTGACCTTGCTGACAAAGTCTCCCACGCCATGTTGAAGCTAACGGGCTATGTGATGTCGCTTGCGCCGCTAGCGGTTTTTGCCGCGGTTGCTGCCGTGATCGCGACGAAGGGTTTGGCCGTTCTGGGCACTTATGCCTCCTTTATCGGTGGCTTCTACTTGGCACTGGCGATCTTATGGGGACTTCTCCTGCTGGCAGGCTTTGTCGTCATTGGTCCTGCGATCGGCAATTTGATCGCCCGCATCCGCGAACCCACCTTGCTGGCGTTCTCTACCGCCTCGTCTGAGGCCGCTTATCCCAAAACGATGGAACAGCTAGAGAAGTTTGGCGTGTCGCGTCGGATCGCCAGTTTCGTGCTGCCCTTGGGCTATTCGTTCAATCTCGACGGCTCCATGATGTATTGCACCTTCGCGACGCTGTTTATCGCCCAAGCCTATGGCATTGTGCTGACCGTACCGCAAATCGCGACCATGTTGCTTTTGTTGATGGTGACCTCCAAGGGCATGGCCGGCGTGCCACGCGCCTCACTCGTGGTGATCGCGGCAACACTGTCCTTCTTCAAAATTCCTGAAGCCGGAATTTTGTTGATCCTAGCCGTAGATCACTTCTTGGATATGGGCCGTTCCGCCACCAACGTGATCGGCAACTCCATTGCCACAGCCGTTGTGGCTAAGTGGGAAGGCGATCTGACCGATGATGAGCTGTTGGCCGACCAAAAGGCCGGGATTAAAAACCAAAGCTAAGCCTTAGTGACCCGTTTTAGAGGCCCAGTGCTTGTCGCTGGGCCTCAAACAAATCCTCGCAGCCGGACTTTGCGAGCGAAAGAAGCACGTTTAGCTCAGCTTCTGTAAATGGCCGTTCTTCACCGGTCGCTTGAACTTCGACAAGGCCAAGACCTTCGGCCAAAACAAAGTTCGCATCAGCCTCAGCGTTTGAATCCTCTGGATAATCCAGATCAAGAACGGGCACGCCCTGATAAATGCCGCAGGATACTGCAGCCACTTGCGCGCGGATCGGCTCTTCCGTGATCAGTCCCTCTGTCTTCAGATAAAGGCACGCTTGCTTCAATGCGACCCAAGCGCCCGTCAGCGCAGCCGTGCGTGTGCCGCCATCAGCCTGAATCACATCGCAGTCAATGGTGATTTGACGCTCACCCAAGGCGACAAGATCGACCACAGAACGAAGACCACGGCCGATCAGACGCTGGATCTCCTGCGTGCGGCCAGACTGTTTACCTGAAGCGGCTTCGCGACGGCCACGTGTGTGTGTCGCACGTGGCAGCATGCCATATTCAGCCGTTACCCAGCCGCGCTTTTGCCCGCGCAGCCAGCCAGGCAAACTTTCTTCCAAAGAAGCTGTGACCAACACATGCGTGTTGCCAAATTTTGCAAGGCACGAGCCCTCGGCATAACGGGACACACCGGCTTCAAGGCTCAACGGGCGCAATTGGTCGGCCATGCGGCCAGAAGGTCGGATCATGTGGTAGGGCCTTTCGGTGGTTTTTTCGACGATTTTGGATGAGCAGGGGGTGGGGGAGCCTCTTCAGGAATTTCCCCGACCAAGGGGATCAGGCCAAGCGGGACTTCGCCAATCAGTTTCTTTCCCGGCAAATCGACAATCGGGACCAAGGCCTTTGTGAAGGGCAAGAACCAACTGCCCTTCGCACCTGGCGTCGCCTCGATCTCGAGAAGGTCTTGTGGGCCGGGGATCACTGCGCGAACGCGGCCCAAATCTGCCCCATCCAAAGCCTCCAGCCGCAACCCAATCAGGTCGACGTGGTAGAACTCGTCTTCGTCGACTTCAGGAAGTCGATCCCGGGGCACGAATAACTTGGTATTGCGCATGGCCATCGCCGCTTCCCGCGTTGGCACTTCCTTCGCCGTCACCACAATGCCATCCTTAATCGGCCGCCACGACTGGATAGACAAAATGATTTGCCCCTCTTCATTACAAAAAGGGGCATAATCCACAATGGCTTCTGGGTCTGCGGTAAAGCTGCGCAGGCGTATCTCACCGCGCACCCCAAAGGCACCGGCGATAGCACCCACCAATACGTAAGACTTAGCCAATATCGGTGCGCTTGGTGACAATCTTGCCGACGAGGCCATAGGCAACAGCTTCTTCGGCGCTCATCCAATAATCGCGATCAGTATCGGCTTTGATCTTTTCGATTGGCTGACCGGTTGCATCCGCAAAGATGGCGTTCAAACGTTCGCGCATACGGATGATTTCACGGGCCTGGATCTCAATGTCTGAAACCATGCCACCAACGCCACCGCGTGGTTCGTGCAGCAAAAAGCGGGTGTTTGGCAAGCAGAAGCGACGCTCACGCTCTGCGGCGGAATAAATCAATGCACCAGCCGACGCGACCCAACCTGAGCCCAATACGTTCACAGGCGCCGACACAAACTTGATCATATCATGGATCATGTCGCCGCTTTCCACATGACCGCCTGGTGAAGAGATGATCAGAAGGATAGGCTGATCGGAATCGCCCGAGAGCGCCAGCAGGCGTTCGCAAACCCGCTGAGCCAGTTTATCATCAACGCCACCAGTGAGTAGAATGGTGCGGCTGTCGAAGAGCGCCTTTTCTACAATGGCTGGGGCTGGATTTCCCGCTTTGCTTTCGTCTTCTTCGTCCATGCGAAACATGCTTCTAGGCTCCTCGTTCACTCGCTCTTTCCGACACGCTTTTGTTGATTTGGTCAACCTAGCGGCAGCCACAGCGCTGTTATCGTCTGCTCTAAGTGGTAAAGCCTGATGGATTATGAAAGAGCGTGCAACATACTTGACGCACCTGGGCAAAGGTGAAACCCACAGATGCAGGAGTATCACACCATGAATCTGACTCGCCCTGAAGGCCCTGACGCCACTGTAACTTTGTCTCGACGTGGCCTGACAGGCGCGATGGGCTTTGCGGGTTTTGCCGCGGCCATTCGTCCGGTCCATGCAGCCGCCATAACGACGCCTTCAGACGGCCTCATATCAGAGATGATCACCTTTCCTTCGCAGGGATTCGATTTGCCGGCCTTTGTCGCCCGTCCGCAGGCGAAGGGGCGGAAGCCTGTGGTGATTGTGGTTAGCGAAATTTTTGGCCTACATGAGTATATTCGCGATGTGTGCCGCCGCTTTGCGCGTCTAGGTTATGTTGCTATCGCACCATCCTTCTTTGCCCGCGCAGGTGACCCAGCTCCCCTGACGGACTTTGCCAAGATCATGCCAATCGTGAACGCCGCCAATAATGCTCAAGTCATGGGCGATATCACGGCCACCATTGCTTGGTTGGACCAGCAGAAATTCGTCAAAAAGGACGCGATTGGCATCACGGGCTTTTGCTGGGGTGGGGCCGTCGTCTGGATGGCCAGCGCGCTGACCCCCCGGATCAAGGCGGGTGTCGCTTGGTACGGCCGCTTAACCCCACGCGACGGCTCAACCGATCCGCGCAAATGGCCACTGGATGTTGCTGGCGAGTTGAAGAGCCCCGTTCTTGGCCTTTATGCCGAAAATGATGGCGGTATTCCGCTCAGCAGCGTGGAAGCGATGAAAGCGGCCCTAGACAAGGCCGGCAATCGTCAAAGCCGCTTTATCGTCTATCCCGGCACCCAACATGGCTTCCATGCAGATTACCGGCCGCAGTATCAGGAAACCGCGGCGAAGCAGGGCTGGGATGAGTTGCTCGCCTGGTTTGCCGCCAATGGCGTAAAGCCCTAAGCCCAAATTTGAGTAGACCAAGCGCCCATCAGACTTGTGCTGGCCTCGCCAGAACGATGCAGGCAAGTCAGCCCAGACAGAAGTTGTGTGACGGCCACTGGCAACGCACACGCCTTACTACCCAAATTGACACAAACCAAACCGCGAGCGCTGCGTTGATAAACGAACAAGCTCTCGTGCGCTGGTAACAAGTCCTCATAGGCCCCAAATACCCAAGTCTCAGGATCTTTACACCGTAGCTCCAATAAAGCCCGATAAAAGGCCCAAACTGAATGGCTGTCGGCTTGCTGGCTGGCCAAATCCACGCCTCCGAGATTGGGTGTTGGCTTCAGCCAAGGTGATCCCAAGCTAAACCCACCTTCGGGCGTCCAAGGATAAGGTGTGCGGGCATGATCGCGCGTCATGGCGACAGCCTTGGCTAACGCTTCTGCTTCTGTATGCCCCTTTGACCGGGCGAGGCGATAAGTCGTTTTCGCCCAAACATCATCCAATTCTTCAACCGCTGTGATGGTGGTGTCACCCAGCCCTAATTCGTCACCCTGGTAGATGAAAGGGGTGGCGCGTTGCAGCAGATAGGTTGCGGCTAACGCCTTAGCGACCAGACTAGGGTCCGCATTCCCATCGCCAAAACGAGCGATCAAGCGCCGGAGGTCATGATTGCCAACCACGCACGAATTCCAGCCATTTGACCCAATGCCTTTATCCCACCGATCAAAGACCGACTTGAACCAAACTCGGTCCCAGTCCCTGCCCTGTCGCGAGCCATTATGATCAACAAAATCAAAGTGATAGATCATGTGTAACATCGGGTCGGCAGGGTTGACGATGGCCGCAGCTCGCTCTGGATTGAGGCCAGGACCCTCGCCAATCGCCACGCAATCATAAAGGTCAAACACTTCTCGCCGCATGTCGCGCAGCCATTCGTGCAAGCGCGGTCCGCCTGCCAACAAATCGTACAATGGCATAGGTCTGGGGTCCGGCGCATCGGGTAGGCCCGGCGGCTTTGAAATGACCGTCACCACGTCAAGGCGGAAACCGCTGACACCCCTGTCTAACCAAAATCGCATCGCGCCATAGATTTCTTCGCGAACAGCAGGGTTTTCCCAATTTAGGTCCGCCTGGGTCTTATCAAACAGATGCAGATAATAAGCGTCATCTCCATCAGGCTTTGACCACGCGGGGCCACCGAAGATGGATTGCCAATTATTGGGTTCATCCCGCCAAATATAATAGTCTCGGTATGGTCCAGTTGGATCGGATAGGGCTGCTTGAAACCATGGATGATCAATCGAGGTGTGATTAAGCGCAATATCCAAAACGATTTTGAGGTCCAAACGCTTGGCCTCGGCCAGCAACGCTTCAAAATCCGCTAGGGTCCCAAACAAGGGGTCAATCTCGCGATAGCCTGACATATCATAGCCATTATCAACCATGGGCGATCGGAAAATCGGCGACATCCACACAATGCCAGCACCTAAGGCTTTGATTGCGCTTAAACCCTGCGTAATCCCGGCCAAATCGCCCATTCCATCGCCATTGGCATCGTGGTAGGAGCGCGGATAAATTTGGTAGACAGAACGGGTCTTCCACCAAGTCTCGTCGGGCTCATGGCCGCTCATTTACGTATCCTTCCGCGCTTTCAACAGAACATAATAGGCCCCGCTCCCACCGTGCCGAGGATGCGCAGAGGCATAGCCCGACACATGTTCACGGATTCCCGGCCCACTCAACCATTCCGGCAAACGGCGACGGATCACGCCGGCTTGAGGGGTCAAATAGTCTTCACCAACCTGGATTGCGCGGCCCTTTCCGGTGACAACGAGCACACAGCGCGCGCCTCCAGATCGCATCCGCACCAAAAAGCCTGCAAGCGCTGTTTGTGCTTGCACTTGCCGATAGCCGTGAAGATCAATCGAGCCGTCGATATCCAATTTTCCACGACGCACTTTTTTGTGCCCAGAAGCGTCCGACACCGCCGTGGTTGGTTTAACCTCAGGCCTTGCAATAGCTGGTTCGGGAATATGGCATGCCGCTTTGGCCCGCTTAACCGCGAGATGCGGGAGATCCGGCGTGGATTTTCTTTTGACTTCCGGCACTGTCGCCGCCGTCAGGTCTCCGATATCGGGCCCTAACTTTGGCTTTTGGTGTCCATAGCCACGAACTGTCTTGGCGACCCTATGCCACAGCTTTGCTTCATCCGGCATCAAGTCCCGACGCCGGCTCATCCTTAGCGACCCGATGTGGCAGGCGTGGGCATTAGGCCTTTTGGCAGCAGAGCCCAAAACCGGACGTCATGGTTGATCCGTCCTGCCCGCAAACCTGCCTCTGGCCCTGTGCCCCAGTACAGATCACCCCGGATCGGGCCCCGAATGGCACCGCCAGTATCTTGCGCTACAACAAGGCGACGCAGGCTAACGTCGGTCGAAAGCGCTACCCGCGGGGCATCTGCCGCCAAGAAGATCGGGACGCCGTAAGCATGATAACTTGTATCTACGGCAAGCGAGCCATTCGCCTCAAGTGCAGCTTGTTGACCTCCCTTAGGGCCTGCACTTGGATCCTTAATCGGTTCAAGCCGGAAAAAGACTGTGCGTGGGTTAGCATTCAAGACCTCGCGGGCCTCGCTGGGTGAGGCTGTCTTGAACCAGGTCTTGATTGCATCCATGGAGGCACCATTGACAGGCAACGCCCCACGGCGGATCAATTCTTGCGCGTTTGAACCAAAGCGATGCCCATTATGGGCGGCAAATGCTGCTCGGACTTGGCTGCCATCATCAAATTGCAATCGACCAGAGCCCTGAACCTGTAGCGACAAAACTTCTGCGGGCTCGCCCCAAGCCAAGACTGGCGCTGTGGATTCCGATATCTGGGCGCGCGACCAATAAGGCACGACTTTTCCCCGATCCATCCGGGCAACGATGGCCCGATTGCGCAAAGTGGGGTCGAACTGGCCGAGATCAATCTCAAATAAATCAACCGGTCTGCTTTGGATTGGCTCCGAGTAAATAGGTGTCTTAACCCGAGACGCGGCCATGACCGGCTCATAATACCCGGTCAGTCGACCGACCTCGGTCGCCTCGGTTGCGACGCGCCAAGCCTGAAACTGGCTCTCCCAAAAGGTGCGGTCTTCAAGGCTTGGGTCGTCCGCCAAAGCGCAAACGCGCGCCCAATCGCCAACGCGGCCCGAATAGGTTGCTACTGCGGATAACAGCTGATCTTTGGGTCTGGCTTGAGAAATGGCACACGAACGAACAAGCGCGCGACGGGCAGCCCCCACATCCGTCTCTGCCCAATTAGGCAAACTCTCAAACGCCGCGGAACTAAACTGCAGCGGCACAATATCTATCGGTGCCGGAGGCGCAGCCGAGACCGTGGGCGGCGCAACCGCTGGACGCAGCGGGGTTGTCGGCACCGGAACCGACGGCACCGGAAGCGACGGTGCTGTGGCCGTTACCGGCCTAACAACGGGCGCAGGAGCCTGCTGTGGCACTGGAACGGGCGCAGGTGGCGCTTCGACTGTGGCACAAGCTGTAAGAAGGACCGACATCAGGGATGATGCGGTCAATAAAGAATACATGCGACGCATGATTAGGCAGTCCGAACTGCGCTCAAAAGCCAATTTGGATCGCGCGCATCTATGGCACGTTCAAACGTCCAAACTTCATCAGCGGCACGTAGACCATCCCCGCCATCGGCCAAGTCAGATGAAAAGGCCACGTCAATACGAGCAATTTTGCCATCCAATTCGGCATCCACGATCTTTGCATCGCTCAAGCGAATGACTTCAATCTTGGCAGCACCGGCTGTACGCCGTTCATCCATCGAGGTTTTGTAAGCCTCAAACACGTCGGCATCGACCAGATCTTTCAAAGTCTGCTCATCACCCGCGCCATAGGCCGTTACAATCAACTCATAAGCCGACTTTGCGCCTTCCAGAAACGCTTCTGCGCTAAACCCACGCTGGGCTGCCCCAATTGCTTTTAGGCCAGCCGCGCCAGGGCCATCATATTCCCGCGCGGGGAAGGTCAAAACCTTACCGCTATCATCTGCAGTCTCGTCTCCAGCTGCCTTTTCTGAAGGCGTCTCGGGCATACCAAATCTGGGCTGTCGCATCGGGGGTGGCTCTGCACCACGATTTTGGCCAAGCACTTGGTATAAACGGCCAAGTACGAGAGCTGCCACAACGGCGAAGAAGACTATTTCCATGGTTTTCGATCCGGTCCCGCTTGGTTTTGAATGGCGGTCATAAACTCATATAGGATGCAATGATGCGTAAGTCAGCCACTTGGTTGCCGTAAAGGGCTGTTGCGTGCTAGCCACCACAGCTTCTGGAGATCAAGACATGACAGATGATACGGCCTCTGCGCCACTGGAAAACGGTTCTTTAGCGAATGGTGGGGCAGAAACTGCCCCTTCGGTCCGTGTTTTAGCCCAATATGTAAAGGATTTTTCGTTTGAAAATCCAAATGCGCCTAACTCCCTACGGGAAGGCGCACAGCCAAAAATCGATCTTCAATTAGACGTGAGCGCACGGGCGATGGACGAATCCGGCGTCTTTGAAGTGGATTTGAAGATCAATGCACGCAGCGACCGCGAGGACCAAACCCAATTTATCATCGAATTGGTCTATTCAGGCCTGTTCCAATTCGCCAATATCCCCGGCGACGCTTTGGAGCCTCTGTTGCTGGCAGAATGTCCGAAGATCCTCTTCCCATTTGCCCGTCAATTGATTGCCAATAACAGCCAAGCTGGTGGCTATCCACCCTTGATGCTGGACCCCATGGACTTTGGTGCGCTTTATGCCACCCAGCGTGTTGAGCGTTCAGGCGGTCAACCCTCCTAAAGAGCCACGCAATTTTGATCCAATAGGATTTAAACGTGCTCTAGGCTGATTGCTGTCCACGATCGGTAAGGAACTTGTTCCAAACAGGTTCCTTACCCAGTGTGGCGATAAAGGTGCCGTGCGCCTCCAACTCTTCCAGCGTGGACAACAATTCTAAAGCTTGGGGGCGTTCTCGCTTGGGCAAGCTGGCTTTGGCTTCCAAAACACCTTCCGACGCTTGGATCTGGGTCTCAGCCGCCTCGGCAGGATCGAGAAAATCGAGCCGCCTTTCCCTGCCTCCCTTGAGTTCGAGGTACACAGCCGCCAGCAATTGGGAGTCCAAAAGAGCCCCGTGCTTATCGCGCGCCGTCAAATCAATATTCAGCCGCCGACATAAAGCGTCCAAAGAAGCCGGTGCGCCGGGATATTTTTTGCGTGCAATCAGCAAAGTATCGACGCAGCGTTCCTTTGGAATAAGCGACAAGCCTAGTCGCCCAAGCTCTGCATTTAAAAACCGGCGGTCAAACTCAGCATTATGAGCGACGAGCGGAGCGTCACCAATAAAAGCCAACAATTCTTCAACGACTTCCGAGGCACCGAACACAGGCTTATCGGAGAGAAAATCGCCTGTTAGGCCATGAACCCTTACGACTTCGGCCGGCACATCGCGTTCAGGATTAATATAGCGGTGAAAGGTCGCCCCGGTGGGCACAAGGTCGATCAATTCAACACAACCGATTTCGACGATCCGGTCACCCCTTTCGGGATCAGTTCCGGTCGTCTCGGTATCAAAAACGATTTCACGCATCTTTTTTTCTCGCCGTTTCGGCTGTTGGTTTGATCAATGCCTCATAAACCATCCCAACTTGTTCGCGCGCGGCGTCAAGACCCAAGCCGGTGTCGATCACAAAATCAGACTTCGACCGCTTAACTTCATCTGGTGTTTGACGTGCCAAGATGGAAGCGAACTTCTCTTCCGTCATATCAGGACGGGCCAGAACTCGGGCCCGCTGCATCTCAGGTGGGCAGGACACTACGATCACGGCATCCACATAAGCTTCACCGCCTGTTTCAAACAGCAAAGGTACATCGACGATGGTCAAGGGCACACCCTGTTCACGCGCCGCAGCCAAAAAGTCAGCGCGATCTTTGCCGACTAAGGGGTGCACAACAGCTTCAATTTGCTTGAGAAGCCCTGGATCTTGAAGAATCTTGCTCGTCAAAATGCCGCGATCGACCCCGTTAGCCCCTATCGCATCAGGAATTAAAGCTTGTAGGGGCCTGATGGCTGCTCCGTCTGGTGCATAAAGACGGTGAACAGCCGCATCGGCATCCCAAATAGGAACGCCTAACTCCTTAAACATGGCCGATGTGGTCGATTTACCCATGCCGATCGAACCTGTCAGCGCAACAATCTTCATGCGGAGAACGCCTTCTCTAAGGTCCTCAGGCCATCCTTAACATCTGGTAGAACGCCAAACCAATGCTGAAATGCCAAAGCACCTTGACCAGCTAACATGCCTAACCCATCGAAATGCCGCCGCTTTGCAGCCTTGGCGCTCTCCAGATAGGCGGTCATACGCGGCGAATAAATGGTGTCATAAATGATCGCCTCCGATCTCGTTGGCGAAAAATCCGGAGAAAAAGGCGACTGATTGTTGAGGCCTTGGCTGGTGGCATTAATGACAAGACCTGCACCCGCCAAATGCTGTGGCAAGTCCTGCCACGTTCCGACGTAAATTTGTTGGGGATTTAGGTCGTTTGCAATCTTCTGAGCTCGGTCTTTATCACGATTGATGACGCAAATGGCAGTTTGGCTATGTACGCATAGAGCCGCAAGAATGGAGCGGGCTGCCCCGCCGGCGCCCAGAACCACTATATGTCCGGCAGAGTCGCGCCAGTCAGATGCCCGCGCGTCCAGATCAACAACCAGACCGTCGCCATCCGTGTTGTTGGCATCGTACCCGCGGCCAGCTCGGTCCAAACTTAGGCAATTAGCAGCGCCAACCAATTTCACCCGGTCAGATTGACGCAAGGCCGCCTGCGCCGCGCGTTCCTTGAACGGTGTTGTGATGTTTAGCCCACACACATCGCTAGCGGCCAAGCCTTGAAGGGCCGCCTCAAAGTCTTCCAGCTCAACAGGAAGTGCGACATAAAGCGCGTTAAATCCGTGTGCTTGTATCCACGCGTTTTGCAAAACCGGTGACATGGAATGCCGCACCGGATTGCCCAAAACCGCATAAAGCTCGGTCGATCCGCTAATCTTCAAGTTGGGACCTCCCCATGCAGACGCAAGAAGGCTAGGACCTCTAATAACGGCAGGCCGAGGATAGAAAAAAAATCCCCCTCAACCTTCTCAAACAATTGCGCACCAGGGCCCTCAAACTGATAACAGCCAACACTTGCAAGCGCCTCTTGACCATACGACGTCAGGTATGAGCGCAAGAAATCATCCGAAAAGGCCCGCATGGTTAGTTTTGGGCTCGTTACTAAGCGCCAGACAGGTTGACCCTCTTTTGCGATAACCGCTGCGCATTCAAGGGTGTGTGTTTTTCCGCGCAATTGGCTGAGGCGTTCAAAAGCCTCGTCCAGTGTTTCGGCCTTGTCAAACGAATGGCCTTCAAACGACAGGATTTGGTCACAGCCGAGGACAAAGCCCGGCCGTCTTTGTGAAACCTTCAACGCCTTAAGTTCAGCGAGCTTATCCGCTTGATTGCGCGGACTAGCCCCTTCAGCCCGCATCGCCTCTTTTACGGCATCTTCGTCTACACCAGATCCAATAGCCTCAAAACGAATGCCGGCTTGCGTGAGGAGATGGCGACGAATGGTGCTGGTAGAAGCGAGCGTTAGCATGACTATTTTGCATTCCGGTCTGTAAGCAGGTTCAAAATGGCGGCCGAGGTTTCTTCAATTGATCGTCGGGTTACATCGATTACGGGCCAATTCTGACGTTCAAACAAACGGTTAGCGTCCGTAATCTCTTCGCGCACCGCATCTTCATCAACATATTCACTGGTCGCATCGGCATTAAGCGACAAAAGCCGGTTACGGCGAATGGCAATCAACCGATCAGGAGAAACCCGCAACCCAACAACCAATGGCTTATTGAGTTCTAACAACGCTTGAGGGATTGGGGCTTTTGGCACCAGCGGAAAATTCCCTGTTCGAATACCACGGTTGGCGAGATAAATTGACGTTGGCGTTTTTGAGGTCCGACTGACGCCCACAAGCACCACATCCGCTTGATTAAATTCATGTACCATTTGGCCGTCATCATGGGCCATGGTGTAGTTAAGAGCGTCAATCCGACGAAAGTAATTTTCATCCAATGCTTGCTTAGAGCCTGTCTTTTCACCGGCGCGCATTTTCAGATGATGCTCCCACATGGTGAGAACCTGATCTAAGAGCGGTAGTGCTGGAATGCCCAAATGCTTGCAATAATCAACCAAAACATCGCGGAGATCATGCGCGGCAATCGTGAAAAGGACGACGCCGGGGAAGGACTCAATCTCAGCCAAAACCCGGTCGAGTTGGCGGCGAGAGCGCACCAAATAATAGGAATGCTCTAAAGGCGTCACGCCTTCAAATAAGGGCGCAACGGCCCGCAAAACGGCGTTGAGCGTTTCGCCTGTGGAGTCAGACACCAAATGAACGTTTAGAAAAGTGGAAATGCGCATAGAAAAGCTGTGACTGACGAACCATTTCGGATCAAGGTCTTCATACATTTTGAGACCTAACTTCTTTAGGTCTGACCAAACGGTACCAATAGGTGGACCAGTTTACCCCGGTAGGGCTGTTAACAACTTGTTAAAAAAGCTTAATCAATCTCTAAAAAACACGGTTAATTTTGTATGAATGAGCGAAACAAATTGCTGCGTGGGAAGTACTAAGGGATAAAGCCTCTGGAACTTTTCTCGAACATCCACAAGGCTGGTAAGCTGTTGAGACAAGCATCCCCAATGTGGGTAAATCTTTGATGCTATCTAGAGCAATGGCATGATTTTCGGTACTTTTCGTATCGGATGCGCTGTGGAAAAAACAGGGGCAAAAGCTGATAAACAGCTTGAGAAATCCCGTTAGGTCATGCAGGTGACTTCCAAGGATCAGTCTATCCACCGTACTACTATCTACTGATTCAAGAATCTAAAATATATAAGGGAAGGGGAGCCCGCCATGGGTGAGGGAGCAAAGGGTCACAACAGCGCATTGGTTCGCACCCTCCTAGGTGAACAACAAGCACATCCACCGATCTGGCTAATGCGCCAAGCGGGCCGCCATTTGCCGGAATATCGTGAACTTCGCGCGAAGAATAAGAGCTTCCTTGATTTTTGCTATGCGCCAGCTGCTGCGGCTGAAGCAACGTTGCAACCGGTCCGCAGATATCCAGTCGATGCCGCGATTATCTTCTCCGATATTCTGGTGGTGCCCCATGCATTGGGCCGAGATGTGCGCTTTGCCGAAGGCGAAGGCCCGCTATTGACCCCGTTGGAGGGCGCGGCAGATATCGCAAAACTAGATATGTCCCGTCTCGAAACACGTTTAGCGCCGGTCTATGAGGCTCTAGAGCGGGTTCGGGCCGCCATGGACGAGGACCGTGCTCTAATAGGCTTCGCTGGTGCTCCTTGGACCTTGGCGACCTATATGATTCAGGGCCGCGGCGGTGAGCGTGATCTTGCTCGTGCTTTTGCGTATCAGAACCCTGAATTAGTCGACGATCTCTTAAAAATTCTGGCTGAGGCGATTGGCCAACATCTAATTGCTCAGGTTAAAGCCGGTGCAAATGCGCTACAGATTTTTGAATCCTGGGCTGAAGATATACCCGGGCACCTGTTCGCGCGTCTCGTAACCAAGCCAATCAAGCAGGCCGTAGATGTGGTACGCGCGGTCTATCCCAATGTTCCTATTATTGGTTTTCCCCGAGGGGCAGGTCATCGGGTTGGTCAATTCTTTGCTGAAACGACAGTCCAAGGGGTCGGCCTCGATATTGCTGCAGATTTAAGCGCAGCGCGGACTGCGTTGGGTCCAAAGGTCTGTTTACAAGGCAATCTTGATCCTATGGCTTTGATGGCAGGTGGCCCCGCGCTTGAGCAAGCTGTCGATGCTATTCTTGCCGTGGCGGCCACGGGACCACATATCTTCAACCTTGGACATGGTGTGGTGCCAGCAACGCCGATCGCCAATGTCGAATATGTGATGCGGCGTGTGAAGGGTTTGACCTAGATAAACGTCTGCAAATCAAGAAAAAGGTAATTGAAATCTCGATGGGACAGAAAATAGCGATTGTGCTGTTCAATCTTGGGGGTCCGGACGGGCCAGACTCCGTGCGCCCTTTTTTGAAGAATTTGTTTTCTGATCCAGCAATCATCCGCGTCCCAACACCGGTGCGTTGGATATTGGCCAGATTGATTTCAACGCTGCGCGCAAAATCAGCTCGGGCTAACTATGCGAAGATGGGCGGTGGCTCGCCACTGGTTCCAGAAACTTTAGGTCAAGCAGAAGCCTTAGAGCGGGCGGTTAAAGCTCGTCCTGGCTATGAGAATGCGGAAGTTAAAACCTTCCTTGCCATGCGCTATTGGAAGCCATTTGTAAAAGATGCAATTGCCCAAGTTCGTGCATTTAAGCCTGATGAGACGGTGCTTTTGCCGCTCTATCCGCAGTTTTCGACCACCACGACTGATTCCTCGTTGCAGGCTTGGAAGAAGGCAGGCGGTGGCCCGGCAAAGCTGATTTGCTGCTATCCTGATGCGCCAGGCTTTATTGAGGCCCATGCAGAAGCAGTGATGGAAACCTGGCAAGCCGGTGGTTCGCCGCAGCGCGTTCGGGTCTTGTGGTCCGCACATGGCTTGCCTGAAAAAATTATCCTCGACGGTGATCCATACCAAAAACAAGTTGAAGAAACGGTTGGCGCCTTGCGCCCGCTGCTTCCCGATCATTTTGAGCATGCGATTTGTTATCAATCCCGAGTGGGGCCGGTAAAATGGATTGGTCCAGCCACGGAAACCGAGATTGAACGCGCTGGCGCAGACAAAATCCCCGTCATTGTGGTCCCTATTGCCTTTGTCTCTGAACATATTGAGACCTTGGTTGAATTGGATGAAGAATATTATGAAGTAGCCCACGAAGTCGGTGTGCCGCTTTATCTGCGCGCGCCCGCACTTGGGACGCGTGCAAAGTTCATCGATGAGCTTGCCCGACTGACTACAGATTTATTGGAAGGGTCTGACCCAATCCTTGCTGCACGAACAACTGGCTGTGTCGTCGCTTGTCCTTCTTGCCCGCGGGCAGAATTTGGTGGATGCGCTGCATGAGTGGGTGGATCGCCAGCCATTATGAAGTCTTTAGAGCCCTTCATTTAATTGCGGTGATCGCATGGATGGCTGGTCTGATGTATCTGCCACGCTTGTTTGTCTATCATTCTTTGGCTCCCCTTGGGGGTGAGCTGGACCAACAATTGATCATCATGGAGCGGCGCCTACATCGCGGCATTATGATCCCTGCCATGATTGTGGTGTGGATCTTAGGCCTAAGTTTGCTGCTCGGACGAGGTGGTTTGGATTTACTGGCCCAGCCTTGGATGCAGATTAAATTGGCCATGGTCATCCTTATTACGGCGGTAGATCATCTTTATCTGCGCTGGCGCAAAGCGTTTGAGCGGGGTGAGCGTCCGTTGAACCACGTGGCCTTCCGCTTTCTAAACGAATTGCCGTTTGTTTTGATGATTGTCGCTGTGTTTATGGTTGTCTTAGAGCCTTTTTCTTGACAACACACCTTGACCGCGCCAGCGTTAATCGTCATGTGATCGCTCGTTGCCAAAGCCTTCACTCGGTTTGGCACCTCCTTATAGCCGCTGCAGTCCTTGCAAAGACGGCTTTCACCAAAGATATTTTGAGGCCCTGACATGTCAGAGGAATTGTCGATCGACGCGCCACCACGCCGGTCCACGCTACAAGAATTAAAGACCCGTACCCCGACAGAATTGGTGGTCCTGGCAGAATCCCTAGAAATTGACGGCGCTTCTAATCTGCGCACCCAAGATCTTTTGTTTGCTATTTTGAAGGCACAAGCAGAGCGCGGCTCCGAAATTGGCGGCGGCGGCGTGTTAGAAGTATTGCCAGATGGTTTTGGCTTTCTGCGCTCACCTGAATCGAACTATCTGTCTGGACCAGACGACATTTATGTCTCACCGCAGCAAATTCGTCGTCACGGCCTACGTACAGGCGACACCGTCGAAGGGCCAGTGAAAGCGCCAAAAGATGGCGAGCGCTATTTCGCTTTATCGAAAGTTGACACAATCAACTTTACCGATCCTGAGCAAGCCCGCCATAAGGTCAATTTCGATAACTTGACCCCGCTCTACCCCGATGAGCGCTTGCATCTTGAAATCCAAGATCCAACGCGAAAAGATCGCACCGGGCGCGTGATTGATATCGTGGCGCCAATCGGTAAAGGCCAACGGGCCTTGATCGTGGCACCGCCACGCACCGGTAAAACGGTTATTCTACAAAACGTTGCCAAATCGATCGAAATCAATCACCCAGAAGTCTATCTGATCGTATTGTTGATCGACGAACGCCCTGAAGAAGTCACCGACATGAAGCGATCGGTAAAGGGCGAAGTGGTATCGTCAACCTTCGACGAGCCAGCCACGCGCCACGTGCAAGTGGCTGAAATGGTTATCGAAAAGGCAAAGCGCTTGGCCGAACATGGCCGCGATGTCGTCATCTTGCTCGATTCGATCACACGTCTGGGCCGCGCATACAATACCGTTGTCCCTTCTTCTGGTAAGGTTCTAACCGGTGGTGTGGATGCTAACGCGCTGCAACGTCCCAAGCGCTTCTTTGGTGCCGCCCGTAATCTGGAAGAGGGCGGCTCTTTGACGATTATCGCGACCGCTCTCATTGAAACCGGCTCGCGCATGGATGAAGTCATCTTCGAAGAGTTCAAAGGCACGGGTAACTCTGAAATCATTCTGGACCGTAAGGTCTCAGATAAGCGTGTCTTCCCAGCCATCGACATCATTAAGTCGGGTACCCGCAAAGAAGAGCTATTGGTACCCAAAGAGCATCTGCCCAAAATGTACATGCTGCGGCGGATCCTAAACCCCATGGGCACCATGGATGCGATGGAATTCTTGCTCGATAAGCTCAAACAAACTAAAAATAATGATGACTTTTTCCAGAGTATGAACACATAAGATTAACCGCTGTGTGATCGACTTGGGACGCAGCTGGATCGTGCCAGCCGCGTTCTCAAAGGGGTTTTGGCGATGCGCTATACTCTGATTCTAAGTGTTCTGGCGGCGGGCGTGTTCGCAATAGCCTGTGCACCAGCTGATCCGCTTGGCAAAATTTCGGCGGATGACCGTGAATTTTTATTTGCCGGTAAGGATACCAATGCTGCCTTCTTGGGCCAGCCCGGTGATCCCGGACCACTTGCTTGTAATCCACAGCGGATGAACCAAGGCTATGTCCTGATGGACGAAGAGACGGGCTATTGGCTGGACAGCATTCGGCCGTCGGGGATCGAGCGACATAAGGTTTTGACTGTAGAGCCAATTGAAAAAGGCTACGAGGTCAAAGGCAAAAATGGCGTTGGCGTTACATTCAGCTTGATAATTGAACAAACCGGTGACGATACCGCCAGTATCTCCTGGGATGGTGCAATGCCCGAAAAATATCTGCGCTGCGCAGGCATGCCAGCGTAAGGCTCAGCCTTTATTGAGCTGATTTCCGGCAAAAACCGGCGACTCCAAAGCCGCCAGGTACAAACGCCTGCTTCTCGCCGCGAGATAAAGCCCAAAGTGTCGCCGCGGCAATCTCATCATCCGCGGTCTTGCGTGAGGCCCGGGGGGGAACATCATAGGCAATCAGCGCGCTTTGCCCTGAGCGCGATCCAAGCTGATGGGCCTTATGCCACTGCCGTTTGGCAGCCTCTGCAGCCGACCAGAGAGGTCGGGCCGGATCTGGCTGCCAAGCCGCCCCTGATACGAAGATAACATGCAATCCGCCTGTTGATCCTAGATCGGACCGGCAATTCCGATAAGCGATTTCTAAAGACGAGACTTGGGTCGCCCATAATCGTGCCATACTTTCGGCATCGGTGCCCTCAGCGCGGTGCTGGGCGCAGTGGAACACATAGTCGAGTGGGCCAAAAAGATCCCTTGCGGAGGATGCCGCGTTGGTCCACATGGCTGCATCCGTAACATCTAAGCCCAAAGCTAAGCCTTCTGTCTTGGCTGCAGTATCGCGCGCGGCGGTAAGATCACAATCTCCCACGATCAACTTGCATCCACGTTTGGCGAGGGCTTGGCACATCACGCGGCCAAACTGCCCCCCACCGCCGGTAACTAAGGCAACTTTGTTTGCAAGGCTTCTCTTCGTCATCCCGCGCGCGTTTTAAGCCAAAAGCCAATCATCAACAGGATAACCGCAATAAACTGGACCAGAACCCGCAGACGCATCAACTGGTTAGATCGCGACCGCGCCTTGTCGCCCGTGATGGCCAAATTTGCGATACCTGCAACGAGGACAGTTAAGACCGCGGCCATGGCGACGAAAATTGCAATATTAAGGGGTTCTAAGGTCATGGACCTGATATATGCCGGACGCAGTGTTCCGGCAATCGCGACACACTGTCGCGCAAGTTAAGTGCGTTTTGATCCGAATGGATCAAAGTTGCGCGCTAAGCCCTCGTTAGAGCATGAGCGAAGCTGCTCTAACTGCTCTTCGTAAGCGCCAATAGGACAGCGGCACTGGACGGTCTTCCGGCATAGCCAGCACCAGGCACAACACCAATGGTCAAAACGCCAGATTGCCAACGCACACTGGGCCGATCAAAGCTGCGCTGGACACGAATAAGCTTAACACGGCGCTCGGGACGACCAAAATAGCCACGAGGCGCGCGCGACATGCCTTGTGCGGCGCGCTCAAGGGCCTCGTAGACTAAAGCAGGAGGCAAAGCACCGGCTGCTTCCACCCGAATGCTACGGTTAGAAAATTTATCAAACCATCGCAGTGCCTTTTCAAGCGTCGCCTGTAAGGTAGCTTCGCTTCGCGCAGGTGCTGATAGGGTTTTGGCTTTGCCTTCGCTTGCAGCAAGACCCCCATTGGTCCCGAGCGGGCCATAAATGGTCACGCCGCCTAATGTCGTGATCCGAACAATGACTTCGCCAATATCATTGCGTAGAAACTCATCGCCGCGGGGGCCCCATTGGGAGGTCAGTGCCCAGACCTCCGGATCGCCGTCAAATCGCAATAAAACGACGCGCGGCTGTGAACGGTCTAGCACAAAGCGGATGTTGTTCGGCCCGGCACTGAAGGAGACCGCCTGCGAGGCCGCGGCATTGGGGCTGGTGAACATATCATTTAGGGTAAGGTCGCTGGCACGCTTTTGCGTTTGCGCGGTTGCCGTTGCGCCAAGCAACAATCCAAAGGCGATGAAGACGCAGGAAAGCCGACTCAACCACGGTTGAGCCCAGACATCTGTTCCCAGATGCTTTTCACTGACGTGGCCGCGCTTAATCACCATGCAATCCACATGCACCCAGAATCTGGCAACATAGAGACAAAAGTGTAATGAAGCGCAGTGAAGAAAGCCTTACAGATCTGGGTTTTATTCCGCCGCTTCTTGCCCGCGCATTTCATAATGCGCGCCCTGATCCATTAAGTCCGGCAATCCTAGTAATTCGTTGATTTGTTTGAAGTCCAACATCCGATCACGGAATAGAGCGGTTGTGCCATTGGCTTTCAAGGATTGGAGAAACTGCTGTGCGATAAAGGCGTGGACTCGCACCATAGAGCCTGGCGCAATCACCAAGCGATACCCCATGTCGGATAATTGATCCGCGGTAAGAAGCGGTGTTCTTCCCCCTTCAACCATATTGGCCAAAAGTGGAGTATCTGGGAACGCTTGGCAAATGGCCTGCATTTGATCAATCGCCTGCGGCGCTTCAACAAAAAGGATGTCCGCTCCGGCCTGTCGATAGTGTTCTGCCCGCTCTAGCGCAGGCTCGAACCCTTCCACAGCGATGGCATCCGTGCGGGCGATGATCAGGGTTTGTTCGGTCGAGCGGGCATCCACCGCGGCCTTGATTTTCCCGACCATTTCGCTGGTTGAAACCAATTCCTTTCCAGCCAAATGACCACAGCGCTTGGGTGCCGTTTGATCTTCCAATTGCAAAGCATTGGCACCCATCCGTTCAAACAAACGTACGGTGTGCTGAACGTTCAAGGCGTTGCCAAACCCAGTATCCGCATCCACGATAAGGGGAATTCTCACACGGTCCCGCACGCGCCCAATAATGTCTGCGACTTGCGTGGACGATACCAATCCAATGTCGGGCCGACCCAATTGCGTGTACGAGATCGATGCGCCGGACATATAAATTGCTTCAAAGCCTGCTTGTTCGACCAAAAGTGCACTCAACGCATCATAGGCCCCAGGTGCCAACAGGGCTTTTTTTTGGCCGAGCCGCTCGTGCAGAGAAAACTGTGTCATGCTCGATCCCTATGTGCCGCGTTTGTCTTTAGGTTTGCGATCAGGCCCCCGGCCCGAACCATGGCCATTAAATGGTCTGGTATAGGCTTACACACTAAAGTCTCACCACGCGTCTTATTCGTGATCTTGCCCAAGACCGGGTCGACCATCAACAGGTCACCCTGGACAATCTGATCGGCACGCTCACAGAACAAAGCCGGAAGGCCCAAGTTTAGGGCATTTCGGTAGAAAATTCGCGCAAAGCTGGGTGCAATTACGCCGCCAACTCCCAATAGTCGCAGACTTACAGCGGCTTGCTCGCGTGAGGAGCCTAAGCCGAAATTCTTGCCGGCCACAACAAAATCACCGAGTTGAACAGACTTCGCGAAATCCGGCGCGATGGCTTCAAGGCAGTGCTGTGCCAAATCCTCCGCCGACAGCTTCATAAGATGACCTGGTGCCAGAAGGTCAGTATCGATATTGTCGCCAAAAACGAAGGCGCGGCCAATCTGAGCTGTTCCCGTCATGCCGCCCCCGCTAGATCCGCCGCATGCAAGCGGGGATCACTAACGCAGCCAGCGATTGCGCTGGCCGCAACCGTGTAGGGTGACCCTAAATAGACCAAGGCCTCCGAATGTCCCATCCGGCCTTTGAAATTGCGATTGGTCGTGGAGATGCACGTTTCACCTGCTGCCAATAAGCCTGCCCCCATACCTGCGCACGCGCCACAACCCGATGGCAAGAGAGTCGCCCCAGCAGCCAGTAAGATCGACAAGGTCCCGTCGGCAGCCGCATCGGCTGTGACTTGCGAACTTGCTGGCGCAACCAAAAGGCGCACACCTTCGGCAATGCGCTGGCCCTTTAGGATTTGGGCTGCCATGTGCAAATCTTCTAACTTTGCGCCAACACAAGCACCGATATAGGCCTGATCGATTGGCACGCCGGCCGCGTGGCTAATCGGAAAGCTGTTGGCGGGTGAATGGGGTGCGGCAATTTGCGGCTCAAGATCGCTAAGGTTGATCGTAACAATCCGCTCGTAATTTGCATCTGGATCGGGTTGCCAGGCCAAATCACCTTCCGACGTTTCTTCGCCATGGGCGCGAATATGATCTAGCGTCACACTGTCCGCCGCGATCAGACCAACTTCGCCACCGAGTTCTGCGGCCATATTGGACAAAACCATGCGTTCTTCCATCGACATCCCAGCCACACCTGGACCACCATATTCGATGGCCTTGAACGCATTATCCATTCCAAGCTCGCGACAGAGAAGCAACATGACGTCTTTAGCCGAAACATGGTGCTTAAAGCTGCCCGTTAATTCAACTCGAATTGTTTCAGGAACGATTGTCCAGGTTTTTCCGGTAACCACAATGCCCAGCATGTCGGTAGCACCGAAGCCGGCGGCATAGCATCCAAAGGCACCTGCATGGGGGGTGTGACTGTCGCCACCGGCGACAAAAATGCCCGGTCTCAAAAGGCCCTTCTGTGGAAGAAGGGCGTGGCAAATCCCTTCCATATCGAAGAAATGACCAACATTCTGCTCCTTGGCGAACGCGCGCGTCAGTTTCAGAATCGCCGCACTCTCCGCATCGACCGCAGGCACATAATGGTCTGACACAATCACCACGCGGGAAGGATCCCACAAGGTTGCGCCAAGGGCGTCTAGGTGTGGCTTCCACCGCCGGGGTCCGCTTGAATCATGGGCCATAGCAAGGTCGACGTTGACGATGACGATATCACCTGGGGCCACATCGTCGCGACCTGATGCCCGCGCCAGTAGCTTTTGGGCTAAGGTTTGGCCCGAAAACACCTTTTGAGGTTTGGTGGCTTCTGCCATGCTGGGCCGTGCATCCAACTTCGAGAAATGATCTATCTTTATATCAAATAACGTTTCAACATTGGCAAGGCAATGACTCACCCCTAGAGTGGATAAACCAAGGATCAGGGAGTCCCATATGTCCAATCCACCAACGATACCCCGTCAAAGTCAACCGACGTTCCTATTTGTGTGCAAAGACGGTCCAAGCGCTCCTGAAAAGAGGCTGGAACATTTGGAAGGTCATCTCGCCCATGTCGAAGCCCATTGGACATCTTACGTAACAGCTGGGCCTCTAAAAGAACCGGGTAGTTCGAAAATTCACGGGTCTTGCTTGATTGTGTGTGCCGACGATGTAGAGGCGGCTTGGGCCATCATGCGCGGCGACCCCTACTTTACGTGCGATATGTTTGCTTCGGTGGAAGTACACGACATGACCATGTCTATTGGGCTTTATCCAGGGGGCAAGATTTGGGAAAGTCTTGACTCTGTTCGAGAGCGTGCCAACGGTGGTTGAGATTAAGTTTACTTCGATAGACTGTCGGAGTGAGGCTCTTTAATCTTCGATTGGCACACAAATTTTTCTGTATGGACGCAACCTTGCCCACATCGCATAAACCAAGCTCAGAATTAAAGGCCACCATGGTGGATCCAAAGCTGCCAACGCCTTTGTATCACCAGTTGTTCTTGGTTTTACGTGAACGCATACGCTCAGGAGCGTTTCCATTGGGAGCCGTCCTGCCGGGCGAACAAGATCTGACGCATGTCTTTAATGTTTCCCGCATCACGGTAAAGCGTGCGCTCAACGAATTGGCTTCTGCTGGCATGGTGTCGCGTCATCGTGGCCGCGGGACGGTGGTCACTTATAATGCGACCGTGCCGGTGGTGAAGGGCAGTTTTGATAATCTGATGGAGGCGCTCAAAGTGATGGGCCTTTCAACAGAGGTTGAGCTGATCAATGTTGCGCAAGTAGCGGCGACCGCTGAGATCGCCGAATTGCTGGGCCTGCCCAGTGGTGTTCCTGTACAGCGGGCAGAGCGCGTCCGTAAACTGGAAGGAGAGCCCTTCTCTTACATTGTTACCCACTTGCCGATCGATATTGCTGCGACCTTTGACCCTAATTCACTTGGTCACACACCGATGTTGGACTTGCTGGAGCGGGCGGGCTTTGTGGCCGTTTCAGCGGAACAATGGATCACGGCTTGCAGTGCAGAGCCGGCAACCGCGCAAGCTCTAAAGATCGTAACCGGATCGCCGCTGCTCAAAATCGTGCGCGTGATGAAGGATTCTGAGTCCGCGCCAATCGAAGTCGTTCAGGGCTTTTATCGCCCCGAACGCTTTCAATATCACATGAATCTAACCCGGCAGCGAAGGGGCGGCCGCGACGAATGGCGCTAGGGCTCTAAGCGATAGCCGCCGCCTTCGGTGATCAACAGGCCATTGCGGCTGGAAACCGGCTCGATTTTTTGGCGTAGTCGGTAGATGTGGGTTTCTAGCGTGTGGGTCGTAACTGCTGCATTATAGCCCCAGACTTCACGCAACAATTCGTCGCGCGGCACAGCCTTAGCGCCAGATCGGTAGAGATAGCGCAAAATGGCCGCTTCCTTGTCCGTCAATCGAATTCGCTTACCACTTGCATCGGTCAAGGTCCGGTTGGCTGGCTTAAAGTCGTAGGGGCCAATTTTCAGCGTTGCGACATCGGTTTGATCATGGCTGCGCAAGTGGGCACGGACACGGGCCAAAAGTACAGCAAAACGGAACGGTTTGGTGACATAGTCATTAGCGCCAGCATCTAAGCCCAAAACCGTATCGGAATCAGTGGACTGGCCGGTTAGCATGATGATTGGGCCAGCAAACCCGCCGGTGCGGATCGCTTTGCAGGCTTCGCGACCGTCCAGATCAGGCAAATCGATATCCAGCAGGATCAGGTCAGGACCCTTGGTACGGGCTGCGGCGACGCCGCTGGCCGCATCTTGCGCCATAACGGTATCAAATTCCCCCGTTAGCTCGAATTGCTCGGCCAAGGTGGTGCGGAGATCATGGTCGTCATCAACCAGAAGAAGAGTGCGCTTGCGTGACATGGGCTCTACATGGTTGTACCCTATTGCCTGATACAAGAGGGCGCTGCATCACAGAGTCTTGATCTGGGGGATTTTATGCAGGTTTTTGCAGCATCAACATCAGGTTGGTTGACCTATGGTCAGACGAAAGTGCGGTGTTCCATTGGTAAGGGCGGTGCTAAATCCGCCCAAGAGAAGCGTGAAGGCGATGGGGCCAGTCCTTTGGGGGTGTGGCCGATCCGCGCAATTCTCTGGCGTGAAGATCGCGGGCCCAAGCCTGCGTCTGGGTTTGAGGCAACGGCCATTCAACCCCACGATGGATGGTGTGATGCGGCCGAAGATCCCAATTATAACCGTCCGATCACGCACCCCTATCCGGCCAGCGCTGAACATTTGTGGCGCGAGGATGGGCTCTACAATATTGTCGTGGTCCTTGGTCATAATGATGATCCGGTCGTTCCCGCCATGGGATCCGCCATCTTCATGCACTGTGCGTCAGAAGACTACCGGCCGACGGAGGGCTGTGTGGCCTTGGCTGAAGCAGACTTGCGCGAACTTTTGAAGCAGGCCAAGCCGGGCGATGCTGTGGCCTTCATCGCCTGATATCATCTGGATTCTCAGGCAAAGTGTTGCTTGAATGCTCTTGCGTATTCGCCGCGTTTGGCGTTTTAGGCTGGCTTCATGCATGAAGACGCCGCAACATCCCACAAAGACGATCTGATGGATCGACTGACCCCTGTGCAAACGGGCGATGCCGTAGCCGGCAAAACCCTGTTTATTCAGACATATGGCTGCCAGATGAATGTCTATGACAGTGAACGCATGGCCGATGTCTTGCGGCCTCTGGGTTATAGCTCGGTCGATAAGCCCGATCATGCGAACCTTGTTGTGCTCAATACCTGCCACATTCGCGAGAAGGCGACTGAAAAAGTCTATTCCGAAATCGGACGCTTGAAAGCGCACAAGGATGAGATGGCGCTGAATGGCAACAAAATGACAATCGCTATTGCAGGCTGTGTTGCCCAAGCCGAAGGCGAAGAAATCATGCGTCGTGCGCCGGCTGTCGATTTGGTGGTTGGCCCGCAAGCCTACCACAAACTACCTGAGCTCATTGCGCGGGCAGCCCGCGCCACTGGCGAGCGCCTTGAGACGAGCTTTGAGGCGGTAGAAAAATTTGATGCGCTGCCTACCCTGCGTACACCCGACGGGCCATCGGCCTTTTTGTCTGTGCAAGAAGGGTGCGATAAGTTCTGCACGTTCTGTGTGGTGCCCTATACGCGCGGGGCGGAATATTCGCGGCCAGTGGACCCCATTATTCAAGAAGCACGCGGCCTTGCCCAACAGGGTGTGCGCGAAATCACGCTTTTGGGCCAGAACGTCAACGCCTATCACGGCCAAGGTCCAGCGCTGGCAGGCTCTGAAACATGGTCCTTGGCACAATTGGTTCGCCATTTAGCCAAAATCGGCGGGATCGAACGGATCCGTTATACGACATCTCACCCCTGTGACATGGATGATGACTTGATCGAGGCCCATGGCGAGGTGAAAGAATTGATGCCCTATCTGCATTTGCCCGTGCAGTCTGGCTCCAACAAAATCCTGAAAGCTATGAACCGGAAGCACAGCGTGGAGAGCTATCTCGATAGTATCGCGAAGGTGCGTAAAGCCCGTCCCGATATTGCTTTGGCCTCTGATTTCATTGTGGGTTTCCCAGGTGAGACCGAGCAAGACTTTAAAGATACGATGGAGTTGGTTCGCGCTGTTGGTTATGCGGGTGCCTATAGCTTCAAATATTCTAAACGCCCCGGCACACCTGCCTCGGAAATGTATGGCCAAGTCGCCTCCGACGTGGCCGATGATCGTTTGCAACGCTTGCAGGCTTTGATCCTTGAGCAGCAGCGCGCCTTCAATGCCGCCAAAGTCGGGCAGACGTTTGACGTGCTCTTTACGGGAAAAGGCCGCAATGAAGGCCAGATCCTCGGCCGGTCGCCATGGTTGCAGTCCGTCCATGTTGCGGGGCCAGAGCAATTGATTGGCCAGCTTCACAGCGTACGCATCATTGGCACTATGCCGAATTCCCTCACTGGGGAATTGGTGTCAGCTTCGTGACGCGTCGTCGCAAGTCTGAAGAGGGCCGCGTCGCGCTCACCAACCCAAGCTTAGTGCCTGTGGTGGCCGGGCCCGCTCATCGCAATCTGACCTTGGTCGAAGATGCATTTGGCGTTGATGTCACGGCTCAAGGTGGTGATATTCTTGTCCATGGCGATGATCCCGTGTCTGTTAATCAGGCACGCGAGGCCTTGCAGTCTTTGATCGAAAAGGCGGCAGCGGGGATGGCGTTAGGGCTGCCTGAGGTTCGCTCTGCCATTACATTTGTGCGCGCCGGGTCGCGTGCGCGTAGCGGGGCGTTGGCTTTACCGGGTCGTCGCGCTGACATCAAACCTAGAACCCCAACCCAGTCTGTCTATCTAGATGCGCTGATGGGTGGTGAGTTTGATTTGGTTTTTGGCGTTGGACCTGCTGGGACCGGCAAGACTTTTCTAGCAGTGGCCGTCGCCGTCTCGATGTTGCTGGAGGGCCGCGTTTCGCGCGTCGTCGTCACCCGCCCCGCGGTGGAAGCCGGCGAACGATTGGGCTTTCTGCCTGGCGACCTTGAAGAAAAGGTCGATCCCTATCTGCAACCAATTTGGGATGCTTTCAAAACTTTACTGGGTGCCGCCCAATTAGAGCGCCGAAAAGCAGCCGGTGAAATTGAAGTCGCACCCTTAGCGTTCATGCGCGGGCGCACCTTGTCTGATGCTTTTGTCATCGTGGACGAAGCGCAAAATACCACGCGCATGCAGATGAAAATGCTGCTGACTCGCCTAGGTGAGGGCTCGCGCATGGCCGTCAATGGCGACCCAAGTCAGATCGATTTGCCGCGCTCCAGCGATTCTGGTCTGCCCCACGCCTTGCGCATTTTGCGACGTGTAGAAGGGATGAAGATCGTCCATTTTACGGCCGAAGACGTGGTTCGCCACCCACTCGTCGGGCGGATTGTTTCGGCCTATGAGCGCGAAGTGGCAGATGTGACACCCATACCGACTTCGCCACCGGTAACGCCAGAGCCTATGATGACTGAGGAATCTGCTTCTTTTGACGTTGATGTCCAAATTGAAACCGAAGGCTGGCATGGTGTATTTGGCCCTGATTCCGAAGCGGAAGTCGGCAAGATTGTGAAAGTCGTCTCACGTTATTTTGATCCAGCGGGAGACAGCTTTGCGTTGCTCATGACCAGCGACGCGGTGGTTCAAGGTTTGAATGCCCAGTGGCGGCATAAGGATCAGCCGACAAATGTCCTGTCTTTTCCGGCACCTGAGACAGTGCATGCGTTGGAGAAGACATTGGGTGATGTTGCCCTCGCCTATGAAACCTGTGCCCGTGAGGCTCAAGAGCAAGGCAAGAATCTTAAAGATCACGCTACCCATCTACTTGTGCATGGGCTATTACATCTTTTAGGATATGATCATGAAGCCGAAGATGACGCGGCGGAGATGGAAGGCTTAGAGAGAGAGATATTGGCAAGCCTCGGCATTGCTGATCCTTATCACACCCATGACTGACGACCCATCCAGTAGTAACTCAGCCAAGAAACCTAGCTTTTGGAAGCGATGGACGCAGAAATTGCGTCGCCAGAATGATTATGCCGGCCTAGACCCCGCAGAGCTTCTGCGTGAGCGCGAGCAATCGGGCGAAACCATTGAGCGCAATCAAAAGGACATGATCGTCAAAGCAGCCAGCTTTGACCGCTTGTCTGTGCGCGATGTGATGGTGCCTCGCGCGGACATTACGGCCGTCGACATCGAAATGCCGCTGGGTGAAGTCGCCCGCATGTTTGAAGAGCATCAGCATTCACGCATGCCAGTTTACGCCGAAAACCTCGATACACCTTTGGGGTTTGTCCATGTTAAAGACATTCTGTCGCTGTTGATCCCGGATGAGCAAGGCGAGACCAAAGCTAAATTGGATGATCTTGTGTTGGGTCGGCTTAAGCGCGATTTGCTCTATGTGCCCATCTCTATGAAGCTTCCGAACTTGTTGCTTCAAATGCGCGCGAAGCGGTGTCACATGGCATTGGTGATAGACGAATATGGCGGCACAGATGGACTTGTGACCATTGAAGATCTCGTTGAAGAAATCATCGGCGATATTGATGATGAGCATGACGATCTCGACCAAGATTTAATCGTCGATACCGGCAATGGCGTTTGGGAAGCCGATGCACGGGTGGAATTGGATGATTTTTCAGAGCGCGCTGGGGTCGATCTGACGCTGGAAGATATGGAAGATGATATCGACACGCTTGGCGGTTTGGTCTTCGCGCTCGCAGGTCGGGTGCCTCCGCGGGGCGAAATTCTTCATCACCCAACCGGCTATGATTTTGAAGTGATTGACGCAGACCCGCGGCGGATCAAGCGGGTGCGTATCCGTTCTGCGAAGGCAGTCGAAAAGGCTAATACCGATAGTTTGCAGGTACCCTCTGCGTGACAGAGGCCGCAGGAACTCTGCCCCAAGCGGCTGAACCCGAGATCCGTCATCCCATAGCCATCTTGGAGCCAAATAAGCCTGCTTGGTTGTCGGGCTTGTGCGCGATGTTGTTGGGCGCGCTCGCCGTACTGGGTCATGCGCCGTTCCATTTTTGGCCAGCTTTTGCGGTTTCGATCTGCGGTCTCGTCATCTTATTGGATGGGGCGTATCAGAACAAAAACCGCTTACGCTCCGCCTTCTGGCGTAGCTGGTCTTGGGGGTTTGGCTATTTTCTGGCTGGGATGTTTTGGGTCGGCAATGCGTTTTTGGTGGATGCAGAGAAGTTCGCCATTCTAATGCCGTTTGCGGTTACAGCCCTGCCCGCGGCGATGGGGGTTTATTGGGGCTTAGCAGGCTTAGCCGCGATGTTCATTTGGGGCGCAGGCGCTGCGCGTCTCATGACGTTTGCGGTTTGCTTTGGCGTCAGTGAGTTTGTCCGCAGCCATTTGTTTACGGGGCTGCCGTGGAACTTGCCCGCCTATATCTGGAAGCCGGGTGAGGCGATTAGTCAGGTTGCAGGTTTGATCGGCCCATACGGCCTATCATTTTTGACCCTATGGGTCTTGGCCACCCCAGTGGTTCTTTTGGTAAAGGGCGAGCCGCGTAAACCACCAATGACCCTGATTGCGGCGGGTATTCTCGCATGTGCTAGCTTTGCTTATGGCTTTTTCCAGTTACGTGCAGCCGGGCCAATTAGCCCGATGGCCGGGAACGGCCCTATCATCGCGGCGGGGCAAGCAGGCTTTAGCCAAAAAGATGTATGGGACCCGGCCAACACCATCGAGATCGTGGAAACCTATCTGGGCCTATTGGAAACGCCAGAGGCGCAAAAGGCCGATATTGTTGTTTGGCCCGAGGGGGCATTTCCATTCCTTCTTCTGGAAGAGTCCTTTGTCTTGGATCAGATCCAAGCCCGTCTGGGCGCGCGTACATTGGCGGTCGGTTCAATCCGACGGGACCTTCTGGCCGGGCAGCCAGTCTATACCAATAGCCTTTTGGTTTTTGACGTCGAGCAGGGTGGTCTCACTACCCGTTCGGTCTATGACAAGCATCATCTGGTGCCATTTGGCGAGTATCTGCCGCTGCGTCCGCTCTTCAAAGCCCTCGGCATTGCTAGTTTAGTTTCCTATGATGGCGAGATGTCGCCGGGCCCTGAGCCCACGACTTTAAGCCTTCCCAAAGCGCCTTTGGCTGATGCCCGTATCTGCTATGAGATTGTGTTCCCAAGCTTTAATAAGCAGGCGACTGGCAAAGCCGCATGGATTTTAAATGTGTCGATTGACGCCTGGTATGGCGACCTATTGGGTCCAGACCAGCATTATGCACAAGCGCGCTATCGGGCTATCGAGACTGGCTTGCCTCTCGTGCGCTCGGCCAGCGGGGGGTGGTCGGCTATCGTAGACCGGCTTGGTCGCCCCGTCTCAGAGCATCGCGCAGGTGCCGGCTATGCAACTGCTCGTTTGCCGTCTACGGCTGGCCCGACACTTTATGCTCGGTTTGGGGAGCTTTCGTTTGGGTTTTTGATACTTGGCTTTAGCTTAATGGCGGTTTGGCGACACAAGCGGCATTGACACAATCAACTCTTCATTGAAATAGTGGCAATACCAAGGCTAGGTTTTATGATCAATCACCGTCGATCTACTTCTGTTGATGCTTATGTTGGCTGCCGCTTGAAACAGCGGCGCGAAGATTTGGGCATCAGCCAAGAACGATTAGCCGAATTGCTGGGCTTATCATTTCAACAAGTTCAAAAGTACGAGCGCGGGCTAAACCGTGTCGGAGCCAGTCGCTTGTTCCAACTATGTGGTCTCTTAAGCGTTGATCCATCGTTTTTTTTTGATGGTCTGAACGTGGCCTTAGGGCCAGGTGTTTCCGAAACGCAAAACGAAACCGAAACTCTTTCAACCGCAAGCCTATTGTCGGCCCCCGGCGCGTTAGAGCTTTTGGCCGATTACGCCCGCTTAAAGTCCAGCGCCCAACGCAAGAAAGTGATCGAACTCATCAAAATCTTGGCCGATAATGATTAGCGTCTTCAGCGTCTAACTCTGTGGCGTTTAAGTCGCAGACTGGCTGACGGTAAGGTGATTGCTCAAAGGCTGTTCCGACGTGTTTCGTTCATTCCCGCACGTGCTCACTCAATGACCGGCTCGATCGAGAAGAAACCAAAGCCTCAAAGCAATGTCATGCGGTTTGCTTAGGCTGTTAGCGTTGGCCGATGTTCGTTAAGGCTAGGATTTGATGCTTGCGCCGCGATCGGGTAGCGTCGACACACTTGGTTCGGGAGGGCATGATGGCAACAAATAGGGTTTTTGGGGTGGCGCTGTTTGCGGCACTTATTGCGCTTCCTGTCGCCGCTGCACCAGCGCCCGTAACGATAAGCCAGGCTGGCGAACACTCACCCGCGCTACCCCCGATCCAAAGCGCGCGCGAGCGAGCGATGACTGAGAACCGCATTTTAGCGGAGCGGCTTGATACCATCATTCCCGCGATCATGCGCGAACAGCGCATCGATTTATGGCTGCTGGTGGCCCGTGAATATTTTGAAGAGCCGGTGGTTGCATCGATGCTGGATGCCGAAAACATGCATGCACGCCGGCGTACAATTCTGATCTTCTACGACCCAGGTAATGGGAAACCGATCGAGCGCCTAACCGTCAGCCGCTATGGGCTTGGCGGCTTGTTCGCGCCAGCTTGGGATCCGAGTAAGCAGCCGGATCAGTGGAAGGCGGTCGCAGACATTATCGCGCAGCGTAATCCTGGAAAAATTGCGATCAACACCTCCGATCTTTATCAGTTCGCCGATGGTATGACGCTCAGTCAGTATCAGAAATTTGTTGCCGCTTTGCCTGCCCCTTTGCAGGCGCGGATCGTCAGCGGCGAAGCGCTCGCCATCCGTTGGCTTGAAACGCGCACGCCCGCCGAAATGGAGATCTACCCGACACTCATGCGAATGGCTCATAAGGTGATTGGCGAAGCGTTTTCGCGGTCGGTCATCACCCCGGGCGTGACGACGGCACAGCAGGTGCAGTGGTGGTATCGCGATCGGCTGCTCCAACTCGGCCTCGATCCTTGGTTTCATCCGTCCGTCGGGATCCAGCGCAAGGGTGCCAAAGGCATGCTCGAAGGCGAGGAACTGATCCAGCCCGGCGATCTGTTATGGACAGATTTTGGCATCACATACCTGCGGCTGAATACCGACATGCAGCATCTCGCTTATGTGTTGAAGCCGGGCGAGAGCAAAGCGCCTGCTGGCCTCAGGCTGGGGCTAGCAAACAGCAACCGTGTCCAAGATATGCTCACCCGCAATTTCGCAACTGGGCGCAGTGGCAACGAGGTGCTGGCGCTTACCCGGGCAGAAGCGGCGGCGGCCGGTCTTGATGCATCAATTTACTCGCATCCAATTGGCTTGCATGGTCACGGCGCAGGCCCCTCAATCGGATTTTGGGATAATCAGAATGCTGATCCACGCGGCAGCGGCTTGATTGCCGCCAATACGGCTTGGTCAATTGAGCTGACGACTTTCGCCGCAGTGCCCGAATGGGACGGTCAGCGCGTCGATTTTCGGGCTGAAGAGAACGCATTCTTTGATGGGACTCACGTGCGCTACATCGACGGTCGCCAAACAGACATCACGCTAATCCCTTCAGGGCAGTAAGTCCGCATCATGGTTCCGGCATCAGAGAATGCTGGCCGACGCAAGACTTATCAATCATCTTCCCACCATGCCCTGCCAAAAAGCCACTGGTCCAGATAGCGTCACACCGGGTCGCAAGTCTCAATCTAGAAATCTCTCATAGGCTTTTTCGCCGGCAAGTAGCCTCTTCGCCTTCGCGGCTGCCCGGCGCGCTAGGTGGTAAAGTCTTGCCGCCCCTTCATCATAGCGAACCGTGACCTTGCAATGCTCGCCATAGGTGTCTGTCAGAAACTTCCGTATCATGGCTTCCGCATTTTCGCGGGGGCCTAAGAGCTCAGCCGTTAGTGGGCATTCGGTGCGGCTGTGGTAGGTTGCATAAACCTCCCCATCCCCTTCAAACACATTGCCCATCGTGTAGGGGTAAAGGTCACAGTCCATTGGCCGGTTGCCATAGACTTGGCATTGCTGGTCCCAATTAGGGCACGGACCGTTCCCAAGGGAGGAGAGCTCGTACAATTTTCCTTTCCGCGCGACGGAAAGGTGTTCACTTTTTCCAGCAAAAAGCTGCGTGTATTCTGCTTCGTTGATCTTCAGGCCATGAAGTTCGCGACAACAGCTTTGGTCCGTTGGGCATTTCAAGCAAGGGTTAGACACGCGATTACTCCCCAGTTTCATTGCACCATAGGCTAATCAGCAAATGTGAAATGACGCTTAAGAAACGGACATAGAGTTCGCGTTTGTTCAGCGTCATCGACTTCGCTGCCTCGGCTGTGGGCGGAGGTCTGGTCCCAGGGCAGGCAAACAGGCATAATCAACCGATGTCTAATCCTGATTTTTCCGCTCCTAAGCCTTTTGGGCCGCTTCGATCCTTTGGCCGAGTGCGCGGGCGCGCGCTGTCTGATCGCCAAGAGCACTTGTTTGAAACCTTGTTTCCAAGCTTATCGATCCCCGCAGAACCTTCTGAAACGCTAGATCCCCTTCACTGGATGCCTGCCGCGGAGGCGGTGATCTTTGAAATTGGTTTTGGCGGGGGCGAGCATTTGATTGGGCAAGCTCAGCGTCATCCAAACCATTTATTCCTGGGCGCGGAACCTTTCCAAGAAGGCGTTGCTAAGGCCTTAGTAGGGATAGAGGATCGCGGCCTAACCAACGTGCGTCTCTTGGCCTCCGATGCAAGGCCGGTGTTGAAAGCGCTAAAGCCTGGCAGTCTCGATAAGCTTGTAATCTTGTTCCCGGACCCGTGGCACAAAGCCAAGCACAATAAGCGCCGATTGATTCAGCGCTCGTTTTTGGATGATGCTCAACGGGCATTGAAGCCCGGCGGAGAGCTTCGGTTTGCTACTGACTGGGCAAATTATGCTGCTTGGACGCTTGAGAGAGTTACCCAGCATGGCGGATTTGACTGGTTGGCCGAGGCAGCAAGCGACTGGCGGACCCCGCCTGAAGACCACATCACGACGCGTTACGAGACCAAGAAGCTCGGCGATTGCCAGCCGATCTTCCTGAGCTTTACCGCCCGCCAGCAGGCGTCGTAAGTGCGACGAAGACGTCTTCAAGATTGGGCTCTTCGATCCGTAAATCCTTGATCCGAACGCCAGAACCCATCGCTTGGGACAAGAGTGCTTCCACACTATGTTCGTTGGGACGATAGTGAATGGCCAAAGCGCCGTCTGGCCGCAATACGCATTCCAGATCAGCCATGCCTGCTGGAATCTGGGTCAAAGGCTCAAGTGGCGAAATCACTACAGCCTTTTTGTCCAGCCGCCTGAGAATAGTGGGCGTAGGTTCACAAGCAATCAGGCGACCTTGGTCGATGATCGCGATGTTGTCGCACAGTTCTTGCGCCTCTTCGAGATAGTGCGTTGTCAAAACGACCGTCACACCACGCTCTTTATTGAGCATGGTGATATATTCCCACAATGATCGACGAAGTTCCACATCGACGCCAGCGGTCGGCTCGTCCAGAATTACCACAGGCGGGGTGTGAACCAGGGCCTTAGCAATCAAAAGGCGCCGCTTCATGCCGCCAGACAATTGTCGCGAATAGGTGTCGCGCTTGTCGGCGAGTCCAACAGCGTCAAGCAATTCCATGGAACGTCTTTCCTTCGGGGGTACGCCGTAGAATCCTGCTTGCAGCTCTAATGTCTCAAAGGGGGTAAAAAAGGCGTCGAAACTGATTTCTTGCGGGACAATCCCGATTGCAGCCTTTGCAGCGCGGTGATCTTTGTCGATATCAATGTCCCAAATACGAACTTCCCCAGCAGTTTTGATGACAAGGCCTGCAAGGATATTGATAAATGTTGATTTTCCGGCGCCGTTTGGGCCTAGGAGTCCAAAGATCGATCCCTTTGGGATAGCCAGATCCAACCCTTTGAGTGCCTGCTTTTCTGGCGATTTCCCGCTAGCCGCATAGGTTTTCTGGAGCCTGTGGGCTTCAATGGCAAAAGATGACTGGGTCATGGATTCTCGCTTGGCACACACGTTGACGAATAGGGCCGTAAGGTTCTAATTAAGCCCCTACGCAGTCCGTAGCAATCACGCTGCTGTGAGAGAAACAGATTTATGTCCGTCAACGGTTCGCCAAATTCAGCCCAGCCAGTTGAAACCATTTATGTGGACAATCATCGCGTTGCTTGTGATGGCGGCGGCGGTTCATTGGGTCACCCTAAAGTCTGGTACGAGATGGGTGACGAAGGCAAAGTTGAGTGCCTCTATTGTGGCCGCGTTTACATCAGCAAGGATGGAGCAGATGCACACTAGCATCGCTTAACAACACAGAGGCTTTCGCGTCTGTGTTAGCGCGACGCGCCGCCTGAGACATTCTTCGGACCAGTACCGCTATTCATATTCTGATATTGGATGTAGGCCGGGGTCAGAATAACAATAAACAAAACCGGCAGGAAAAATACGATCATTGGCACAGTTAGCTGTGCCGGCAATGCGGCCGCTTTTTTCTCTGCCTCCGTCATGCGAAGTTCGCGGTTTTCTTTCGCCATAACACGTAAAGCTGAGCCCAGGGGTGTACCGTATCGCTCGGCTTGGATCAGGGCTGTGGCCACTCCCTTTACGCCCGGGTGGTTGGTGCGTTTTGCCAAATTCTCGTATGCGACCCGGCGATCTTGTAAGTAGGCGAGCTCGGCATTGGTTAGGCTTAACTCTTCAGCGAGCTCAATCGACGATGACCCAATTTCTTGCCCGACGCGCAAGAATGCAAGTTCGATGGACATGCCGGATTCAACGCAGATAAGCAGCAAATCCAAAGCATCGGGGAATGCGCGCATAATTGATTTGCGTCGCTTTGTTGATATGTTTTTGACAATAATATTGGGCAAGTAAAAACCTGCCACACAAGCACTTACGGCTGTAATAAGCCGGTTGTTGCTGGTCATGTCTTTACCGAATACCGTCACGTAAGCTAGGGCACCGATGAAGAACAAAATGGGTGTTGCAAAGCGCGCAAAGTAAAACATGGCTACGGGACCTGGCCCACGTAGACCCGCTTCCAAAAGATTCTGCGTCACATTTGGATCTTCAAGAAGCTTCTGTAGATTCAGCTTGTCGACGATGGACTTCCAAGGACCCTTGGCGCGTTGTCTAAGTGAGTTTTTTTCGGCCTGCTCACTGGCGATCGTTGCCCGGTTCTTGCGGCGCATAGATTCACGATCCGTCGCTACGCCCCTCATGCGCGCCGCAAGCTGGTCGGTCTTCCACAGGGGTTGAGCAACCGTTATCGCGGTTACTAAGAGCGCAACAGCCATGATTACAGATGCCAGAAACTCTGGATCTGTGACCATTCGAGCAAATTCTCTAACTTCTACGAACATCGTTCGTTCCCTAAATGTCGAAGTTAATCATGTTGCGCATGACGAAAATTCCAGTTGCCATCATCAAGATACCCACGCCCAGACCCATATTTCCTGTTGGGTCAGTGAAGAGCAGGCCCATGTAGGCAGGGCTGGTGATATAGACCATCACACAGACACAGATCGGCAAAGCACCGATGATCATCGCAGACGCCTTGGCCTCTGAGGACAACGCGTTGATCTTCTCCCGCATCAGTTTTCGTGATCGCAAGATCATTGACAAATTGCCAAGCGCTTCTGACAAGTTACCGCCGGCCTTCAATTGGATCGATAGCACGATAGAGAAAAAGCTCACTTCGGGCAGTGGCATACGTTCGAACAACTTTGCCAAGCATTGATCCATTGGTACGCCCATGGATTGGCTGTCGCAAATCCGGCGAAACTCCGTGCATAGCGGTTCTGGTGCCTCGCGAGCGATGATCTTCAGACACTCCGCCAAAGGCAGGCCGGATTTAACGCCTCGCACAATAACATCGATTGCGTTTGCAAATTCGGCAATGAATTTCTTTTGTCTGCGGCCAACCAAAAAGCCCACAATCCAGCGCGGCAAGCCAAGACCCGCAACCCCAGCCCCGGCCAAAGCAAAGTACCAAGCATTGCCGCTGATGAGGATCCCAAGGCCCACCAAGATGCCGAGGCCGCCCGATGCGATCCAGAAGGTCTTTTCCTCGATGGTCAGGCCAGCCTGCTCAATTCGTGCACCAACTGACAGACGCGCCCGACGCAATTGGCGTTCACGCATCTCGATGTCTTTGATACTGCCCAACAAGCGCTTGCGGCGGGTCTCGTCAGGGTCTGCAACCCGGCGCTTAACTGCGGATTCCCGCGACTGTGCAACCGACTTAAGTCGCTTTTGCGATTCCTTATTGTCATCGCCAGCAAGCGCAATGCCGAAGAGCAGCACCCCGGCTGCAACCAAAACAGGAATGATAGTTCCAAGATCCATGTTCGTTAGACGTCTGCTGCATCAAGGGCTTCGGCGAGCTCTTTCTCGAGTCCGTAATAGCGGGCACGATCCCAGAATTTCGGGCGCGCGATGCCTGTGGACCGATGCTTGCCAATAATCTTACCGTTCGCGTCCTCACCTTCCATCTCGAATACAATGAGGTCTTGCGTAACAATCACATCACCTTCTAGGCCAAGAACTTCTGTGATGTGTGTGATCTTGCGGGAACCGTCGCGCAGACGGGCCGCCTGAATAACAACGTCGATCGAACCAACGATCATCTCACGGATTGTCTTGGTGGGCAGCGAGAAGCCGCCCATGGTGATCATGCTTTCCATTCGCGAAAGGCCTTCGCGCGGGCTGTTGGCGTGCAAAGTGCCCATCGAACCGTCGTGGCCCGTATTCATCGCTTGTAACAAGTCAAACGCTTCAGGACCGCGGACCTCGCCGACGATGATGCGCTCGGGACGCATCCGCAGACAGTTTTTGACCAAGTCGCGCATGTGCACAGCACCTTGGCCTTCTAGGTTTGGAGGGCGGGTTTCAAGGCGGACAACATGGGGCTGCTGTAGTTGCAGTTCTGCCGCGTCTTCGCAGGTGATGACGCGTTCGTCTGGCGCGATGTAACCGGTCAAACAGTTGAGCAGGGTGGTCTTACCCGACCCGGTGCCTCCAGAAATCAGCACATTACATCGTGCCGCCCCAATAATACCTAGAACCTTGCCTGCCGGCTCGGAAATCGCGCCGAATCCGACCAGGTCCTTCATTCGCAATTTGTCTTTTTTGAACTTACGAATCGTGAGGGTAGGTCCATCGAGTGCCAAAGGTGGCACAATCACGTTGACACGAGAGCCATCGGGTAGTCGCGCGTCGCATATGGGTGAGCTTTCATCTACGCGGCGACCGACTTGGCTTACAATGCGCTGACAGATGTTCATCAATTGTTGATTGTCACGGAACCGGATTGGTGTCTTGGTTACCTTCCCGCTGACTTCGATAAACACGCTGTTGGCACCATTGACCATGATGTCGGCAATGTCGTCGCGTGCCAACAGGGGTTCCAACGGCCCGTAGCCCAGCACGTCGTTGACAATATCGCCGAGCAATTGCTCTTGCTCAGCAACCGATATAATCACCTGCTTGATTGCAATGATCTCGTTGACGATATCGCGGATTTCATCGCGGGCGGTGCGTTGGTCTAATGCCGCCAATTGGCCCAGATCGATCGTCTCGATTAAAGCGTTATAAATCGAGGCTTTCGTGCGATAATATTCATCAGTTCGCCCATCATTTTCAGGGCTTGGAGGCGGGGCCGATTGCGTTGGCGCGCGCACAGCTTTTGCGACCCGCGCTGGGTCCACTGTTCCAGCGGCCGTTGCCGCGGCGGGGGTTGACGGCGGCGATACGGGCGCTGCTACTGGCTTTTGGGCCTCAAGGGGGGCAAACTTGGGGGGTGTTGTTGCCTGTGCCGCCCCGTCTGCGCGTTTACCAAACATCCTATCCTCACTTAGCCGCTTTTGCGGGGATTAGTTTTGAGAGGAAGCCGGTCTTGGCCTTTGGTTGCGGCACCCGACCGGTGAAGAGCTGAGCCAAAAAGTCCATGCCCTCCGCACATTTGCTGTTTGGGTTCACGTTGGCCAACATTTGCCCATTATTGCTCGCCGTACCAAACAGTTGGGGATCATAAGGTAGGACAAGCGTTGGCTGTACGCCCAAGGCGTCGGCAAAGTCTTTGACGGGGATTTCAGGCCGCTTTGCCACACCAACCATATTTAGAATTACTTTTGGCGGAGTATCGTTCGGGCGACCTACCCGGACCATGTCAAAAATGTTCTTTGCGTTGCGCAGGCCAGCCAAATCTGGCTGTGCGACTACAACAACTTCATCGGCAGACAACAATGTTTGACGCATCCATTTTGACCAAGTGTGCGGCAGATCGAGCACAACATAAGGCACACCCCGGCGCACACCTTCAATCACAGTTTCATAAGCTTCTGGCGAAATCTCAAACTCGCGCTCGAGGGAGGCGGGTGCGGTGAACAAGGTCAAATGATCCGTGTGACGGGTCAGCAAGCGGTCCAGCAATACATCGTCGACCCGCTCGGGCTGTTCCAACGCATCAGCAATACCGGTCGCCGGATCCGTGTTGAAATCAAGCCCGGTCGTTCCCCACGATAGGTCGAGGTCAACCAAGGTTGTGTTTACTCGCGCATGCTCTGCCATACACCACGCCACATTGTGAGCGATGGTAGAAGATCCAGCTCCACCTTTGGCACCGACGAAGGCAATGGTGCGACCCAAGAAGGGCTTGCTTGGATCCACATAAAGGCCAGAAATGGTGCGGATCAGCTGCAGCGGTTGCAGCGGTGGCACTAGGTATTCTGAAACGCCACGGCGGATCAGCTCCCGATAAAGACCGATATCGTTCGATTCTCCAATCAGGATCACCTTAACGCCTGGCTCGCAATAGGAGGCCAATTCATCCAATTGCTGGATCAAGGTTGCTGGGGGCGCTAAACTCTCAACGATGATTAAGTTCGGCGAGGGTTGGGACTGGAAGAATTCAATGGCACCCGCCAAGCCACCCATTGAAACAGTCACATGCGCTTTCGCGATGCGACGATCCGTTGAGGCCGATTGCAAGAGCTGGGCCGTATCTGGCCGCTCACAAAATACTTGGACCGAGATCCGTGGTACCGGTTGGTCGCCACCACGGGCTAGCTCACCCACATAGGTTTCTTCAAAGGCAGCCGCATCAAAGTCACCTGGAGAAGCAGGTGCTGGAACGTTTTGAGCGTGGGTTGGCTCCAAGAAATCCAGATCGGCGTCAAGCTCGAAAGGCTCGTCAGCCGTTGCCAATTCTTCCCACATGGGCTTGCGTTTTGCATTCCCAATCATTTGCCACCCCCGGCTGCAACGGCTCCACTAACGGTCGGGACGCCGCCTTTGCGATGCAAATCGATACCGTTTTGGAGTCGAGCTGCGTCGCGCGGGCCTTCTTTGCGATCGCCTAATAAGTCGCCGGGGTCCGCAACCATCGCTGCCAAATTGGCATTTTGCGCGCAGCCGAAACGGTCAGGCGGAATGTTCTCAGCAGTCTTTCGTGGATCAAAGGATGTCCACGGCTCACAAACGATCGGCTTGGTCTCATACCGCCCAAAGGAAATCAAAATTGGCGCATCTGTTTGACCTTGGGCTTGGTAGGGGCCGACAGAGATTTTTGAAAAATCCACGCCACCGAGAAACAGGGCCCGTTGCACGTCTTGGGCGACTTGGGCGGCGCTTTGGCTATTGCTCGCGTTTGTCGGCACCGAGACAACAACGTTGCCACGGCCGAGGCGCACATATTCTTGTGCGAACGACTTTAGCTCAGCCGCGTCTTGAACAGTTGTGCCAATCGCGCCGCTGGGCGCGGAAATGGCGATGCGTGCTTCCACGGGGATGGCTTCAGGCTTAAAGGCATCCAGAACGGTGCGCTCAAGATGCGCTTTCTCAACCCGATCTACCGCTGCCTCCTCTTTGGCGGCGCTTGCGCCTCCACAGGCGCCTAACGCCATCAACGCAGTGAGAGCGACCGCTGTAAGGGCGGGTTTGCTCAGCTGAGCGAGTGAAGCATATTTCGCGACTTCTCTTGTCATCGGCTTCTTCCTGACTCTAATTCACAATATGTCCGATAGGGGCTCGGTAACGTCCTTTTGGCAGCCCTTTGGAACCGGGCTTCACCATTCTATTCATGCGACCCAGCAGCAAAGCTGCCGTGTCACTGGCCGGGGCATAGCCATCGCCTGGGGTCTGAAGCTCATCCATCGAGGCCGATTTCACGATATAAGGCGTGACGATGATGACGAGTTCTGTCTCATTGCTTTGGAAATCGCGCGAACGGAACAAATTTCCCAAGACTGGCAAGTCTTTTAAGCCGGGCAAACCCTCAATAGATTGGCGCGTCGATTGCTGGATCAGACCAGCCATCACCATCGAGCGACCGGAAGGCAGTTCCATCGTGTTCTCGGCGCGGCGAACTGAAACGCCGGGTATCGACAAGCCGCGAATGGTATCAGTCACGTTGCCGGCGGCATCGCGGATCAGCGTATCTGCTTGGCGGAAAGAAGCCGCCGTCGAAATCTCAGACACTTCGGTCGAAACCTTAAGTGAAATTCGGTCGGCGCTGAGGATGATCGGTGTAAAGCCCAAACCAACACCAAATGGCTTGAATTCCACAGAAACACGGTTGCCTTCTTGGGCTGTCGGTACTGGAAATTCGCCACCGGCCAGGAATTTCGCAGGCTCTCCCGAGGTAGCAGTCAGGTTTGGCTCCGCCAAGGTTCGGGCCAAGCCAACGCGTTCCAAGGCTTGTATATTACTGTCAGCGCGTTGTCCGGTTACCAATTCACCCGGGCCATAGGTGACTTCAGTGCGGCCCGTCTCTGGGTTAAACTTCGAGCTAAAGCCGCCAGCGCCTGCGCCTACTGTGGGGTCAAGAAGTTCCGAAGTGCCACTTAGGAACGAATTTGAGACCGGCCGAATGAAGTTCTGGGCCCAGGTCGAGTCGAGCGTGGTTCCGCCCAAAAAGGCACCATTAACCGAGAAACCATTGGCCGTTGCAAACTTGATGCCCCAATCTTCGGGCAACAATTGATTTAGGATATTGGACGAAGACAGATTCATCCCTAGTTGCTTGATGACAGACCGCTGCATTTCAACAATCCGCACCCGTAGCATGACTTGATCGCCTGAAAGGACGCTCATCATGTTTAGAACTTTATCGGCGTTCCCGGCATATTGGCTCGAAATCCGCAAAACCTGATCGGCGACCAAGCCATTTGGGACGTCCCCGGTCAGAATGATCGAATCAGCAACACTATCGACCACCACACGGGCTTCGGGTACCAGACGTTGAATCAACGCGCTTAGTTCCGAGGTGTCGCGGGCAACCCGGATCTCAAGTGCCAGAATCTGACGACCTTGTGCATCCAAAAAGAAGACATTTGTTTCACCGACCTTCGTGCCGAGCACAAAGCCACGTCGGCTGGTGCGCATCACCGCGTCTGCTATCGAGGGATCGGAAACCACAACGTCACGGGCTTCAACCGGCAGATCGACGATTGCCGATTTGCCAAGCGCCAAGGTAAGCCGTTGAGGCATAGGCTGCTCGGGTGTGGCCTTGATCGCGGCACCTTGCCCAGATTGAGCGAATAAGACACTCGGGGACACTAACGCGCTTAGCGCTAGGCATGAAACCGCGGCTAGAACAAATTTCACGCTTTGGGTTGGCTGCATCACTGCCCTCCCCGATATACTTTAACGGCCGTCGGAATCGCCTGAGCCGCTTGCTGAACGTTTTGGGATGATGGCGGCGGCTTTGGATCGGCCGAGCCTCCCGATGACGAAGTTTGATTCATCACATCTGTGCCGGGTGGTGAATAGGTTGGGGCCCCAGCATCAGAATAACCCCGAAGGGTGAGCGAAAGATCACCTAATTTCTGCGCTAGTCGCAGCTTTTCTGAATCGGATGCAGACAATTCGACCGTCGCAACCCCACCCGGCATTGTCGTTTTGTCCTTGTCCTGCGAGATAGCTTGGTCGATTGCGAGGACGCGAACACTTTCTAAGATCGCCGTTGAAACAATCTTAGATACAGATTGGCCGTTCGATGTGAGTTGTAATTCGCGGGTGAGGAGGATGTCCACGCGATCATTCGGCAATACAAAGCCTGCCACCGCCGTTTCTGGGCTAATTGGAAATGAAACAGCGCGCATCCCCGGCGTCAACAAAGCCGCCATAGCACCTGTCTTTGCATCAACATCGACAATCTTGCTCGCCAAAACCGGCTCGCCCTTCACCATCGCTTGGCGGACGATACCGTTGCTGAATTCTTCAATCGCCTTGGGGTTCTTAGATTGCAGGAAGAACCCAGGTGTCGCGGCGCTCGTTGGTGTATAGGCTTCCCATCCCAAAGAGGATGGCGAAATACGTTCGCCCACGACCATATCGCGCTTGGCCACCAATACATTGACGGTTTCAGCCTTGGCGTCGCTTGCAGAAACAGGCTGCACAACCTGCGGATTGGCGGATTGCGAGCGCATCCAAATAAAGGCTCCGCCCGCAACAAGCATAGCACCGCCAATGATCGAGATTTGCCGAATATTCACGCTATGCATCTCCCACTCGGGGTTCCAACTCAGAGCTTTTCCAGTTGTACCCTTCGAGAATCACCCATATCCAAAATGAACTAAGAAATGACCATGCGTAAATATGTTCTAAGAAGAGGTTAACGGTGCGACTTCTATGGTTGAAGAAGTGTGAAAATTCAGCAAGATTCTATTTTAGAAATTTGGAAACCACAGGGTATAGGGGGTTGCAAGTATAGCTCCCACTCCCAAGGCTACGCCATAAGGAACGGCGCTAGATTTGCGGAGCAACCTGCGCGCCCATCGTGGTTTTTTCGGTAATCCGAAATGACGTGCTAATTGCCTGCCTATAATCAAGGTCACGACCAAGACACCACCTGCAATTGCGGTATAAAGTATGAAGGGCATCATGGCAGTTGGGCCAAGCCAAAGCGCTGCGGCACCCGTGAGCTTTGCGTCCCCGCCACCATAAACGCCGACCAAAAACATGGCGAGGGCAATTATTGTGGTAAGCAAGCCGATTCCAATATGTGCTGCGAGATCATTCCAGCCCAAGCCCATCGGTAGCGCGAAAACCAAAAAGCCTGCCGCAATCAGCATATTCAGCTTGTTCGTAATCAGAAAGGTACGGACATCGCCAATACCGGCCCAGATCATGGCACTCGAAAAGGCAAACAAGCCGGCAACAGCCGCGAAAGTGTCAGGTCCAAGCGTCATACATGACCTGTAACATGGGACCGCTAAGCCAAAGTAAATGCCACTGCGGGTCGCAAACCAAAACGATAGGCAAAAAAAAGGCGCTTGGTCCGAAAACCAAGCGCCAATTTTCCAGACTAAGTCTGTATTAGCGGCTACCGACCGAGCTACCGATCGAGTTGAAGCGGGTGCCCATGTTGGTACCCAAGGTGGTCAACGAGCTGATCAGAACTACGGCGATCAAAGCTGCAATCAGACCATATTCGATAGCGGTTGCACCAGACTCATTATTGCGGATCTTCGAGAAAAGCTTTTTCATTTTTAGGTTCCCATTCTACATGCGACCGGGTGGTTGAAGTCTTAACTGCTTCTCATTCCCTTTGTCCTCCTCGTTCTAGCCGAGACTCATAAACATGGCGTAAACTGAAACATAAAAATTGATCGGAATTGCCCTTTTCTTGGCGTAATTGGGATATATCCACAATAATAGATTGATTTTTATGTTGTTTTTTCCGCAACTTTCTGACAAATTTTCCTCAAGATGTTGGATCTGATAGAATTAAATGCGAATTCAAGATTAATGAGTTACCGCTCTTGGCAGAATATAAACTTGAAACACCAAGAATAGCTCGTTGCGCTTTATGTAATCACCCAGCCTGTCCTCGAGCAATCAATGGATCAAACACGTTATAAATTGCCCACACGATAAATTGTCGACACACGCGCGAAATCTCATTTTGCTTAAGGTTGGGCGAAACTTACGACAAAGCGTCAGCGGGATTCACTCGTTAATGGCTAGTTTACGGGTCGGCGGTATTTAATGAACCAACAGGGAGTTTTGTCATGTCCAATCTCGTCAAACCATTGGCCTCGATCGCCTGCGCCTTTGCTGTTTTGGCAGCGGGCTCAGCTGGTGCACAATCGTTCCAGTTGGAAGTCGACCAAACTCAACCCCTCCGTTTTCAGCGCCCTGTGACTGGCGTTGTGGTCGGTAATGCCAGCATAGCGGACGTAATTGTTCATGACGCAAATGTTCTCTTCGTGGTTGGAAAATCGGTAGGCTCCACAGAGATTTTGGCGGTTGATGCCGCGGGAAACACTGTATTCTCCGGCACCATTCAAGTGCGCCCGACCAATGTTCGTAACATGATTACCATCCAGCGCGGCAAAGAAATTTCCACCGCTATTTGCCAGGACCGCTGCATTCCTAATGTTCATTCCGAAGGCACCAACACCGGCAATACACCGGCTATTTCTGCCATTGCGGCGCGATCAGCCTTTGCTGCAGGGTCTGGCGGACGCCAATAAGGCCCCTATCATCGTTAATGGATAAAATTTTCAATGCTCGTTTAAGGCGGCTTAAAGGCCTTCCGTGCTTTACGTGGTCGCGTTGAGGGAGTCGACGATGTCTGCATTGCACTCGATTGTGGTTAAGCGTTTGGGCAAACGTCGCACCAAGCAGGGGAAGCGTGGTTCCGCTGCTGTTGAATTTGCGATGATCGCTACCCCGTTTATTTTCATGTTATTCGGCATCTTCGAAACCATGATGATCTTCTTCGTGCAAACGACGCTTGAAGCGGCCGTTTCGGAAGAGGCACGCAAAATTCGGACCGGTCAGGCTCAATCCGTGTCAGCACCGATTACGAAAGAACAATTTAAGGCCAATGTCTGTGCTCGCATGATGGGCTTGGGTGATTGCAGCACACGTTTGTTCGTGCAAGTTCAGAACCAGCCTGTTTCTGGAACACTTCCGACCCCTTGGGCAGACGGGACACTTACGCCGGGATCAGCCGACGATGAGCCGTATGAAGCAACGGCGGCAAACGCGATTGTTGTGGTCCGTGGCTATTATGTTTGGCCCTTGATCACGCCTGGAATTTCCAATGCTATGCGGAATTTCTCCGACAGTGGTGGGACGCTTGGTAATTATAACCGCATCATTGCCGCAACATCGGCCTTCCGTAACGAACCATTTAATTGAGGTTGCTTGTGATGCCCGTAAGAACTTCGCTTAATGCTCGGCTTAAAGGCCTCCATGAAACTGCTCATAAGCGTGCCGCACAGCGCGGTGTCTCGGCGGTTGAATTTGCGCTCATTGCGCCTTTAATGTTGTTGATGCTGTTTGGTGCGTCTGAAGTTAGCCAAGTGGTCAGCGTGGATCGCAAGGTAACACTGGCTGCCTCGACTTTGGGCGACTTGGCAGCCCAGACTGATCGCGTTTCCTGCGCAGACCTTGCCCAAATTGCAAACGTGACCCGAAGTGTGTTCGCCCCCTACACAGCAACTACGCCTTCCTTGGTTGTTGCCTCCGTCGCACTTCAATCCGGCGTACCCAAGGTGGAGTGGAGCCAAGAGATTGACGGCACCGGTGGTTGTGCAAATGTGGACAACAGCCACACCTTAAAAGTGGGCAATACGGTTACGGTCGATACGGGCTTGTTTGCTACAAATGGCGGCGTCGTCGTTGGGGAAGTAACCCTTCAATACACGTCCCTTGGCACATCTTTTTCGCCCAATACAACGACATTGCGTGAGCGCTTCTATTTCCGGCCTCGCAAGTCGGCCAAGCTATGCTTGACTGGGGTTACAACGCCTGGCTGTTAAGGCTGGTGGCACGTAAGAACTATCTAATCCTGCTAGATCCAGAAGATGGGCTGCATGATCGATCCATTTCGATCTGGGTTAGAAACTAGGTTAGCGCCTCAATAAGCTCCTCATAAAGTCTATGCTCTGCCTGAAGGACTCGTCCATTTAACGTGTGGATCGGACGAACCCCAACGAGTGCATTGGTTAGGCATGCGGCTTGGCAGGTCTCAAGATCAGCGACATGGATTCGGCTCTCGGTAACTAGACCTGCACGAAGCAAGCGGCCCCGAACGATCCCGGGGAGAGCACCATCTTCGAGTGGGGGTGTCTGCCAACGACCGTCTTGGTGGATCAAAATATTCGCGCTTGTGGCACACGCCACCGATCCGTCGCGCCCACGCATCAGGCCATCATCAGCACCCATGTTTTGAGCTAAACTCAATGCGACAATATTGTCGACGTAGGATAAGGTTTTGAAGCGCGCCGAGGGGGCACCCGACGCCCGATAAATGTCGACAAGTCGTACATCAACCGCAGGAAATTCGGTCGGGATTGTCGCGATCGTCGCCAATACATTTGGCAAAGACGTTTTTGAAACCTTCAATCCTCGTGGCCCCACGCCGCGTGTCACCATTAGTCGCAAGGCGGCGCGCGTCAGGCCGCTTGCGTGCGCTAGCGCCAAAAGGCCATTTTCCAATTCGGTTATGGAAAAGGGAATAGTTAGGCCTAATTGGCTCGCGCCATGGCCCAATCGGGCCATGTGGTCGTCAAAGAAGCGAATTTCGCGTCCTGTCCAGAGGAGCGTTTCAAACAAGCCATCGCCCAAAGTAAAGCCACGGTCAGTCGGATCAATCCGCACGTCGGATGCCTTAACCAAGTGGCCATTGTGCCAACACATGTCGCCAACGGGGCCAGGTGTCACAGTACGTCTCCGCCGTGTGCCGCGATACGTAGCGCGCGTGCTTTTACCAGAATTTCTTCATACTCTTGAGAAGGCTCGCTGTCGGCTACAATGCCAGCCCCGGCCCGCGCGTCAATGTGCCAGCGTTCGTCCCACTTCTGGCACGCAGCAGTCCGGATCAAGACATTTGAATCGGCAGCCCCATCAAAACCAACCCGGATCATCGAGCCGCACCAAGGGCCGCGTGGCTCGTCTTCTAGTTCACTGATAATTTCCATCGCGCGCACCTTGGGAGCGCCTGTGATGGAACCGGGCGGAAAACAACTGCGCAATGCGTCAAAAAAGCCAAGCTCAGGCTTTTGTTGGCCTCGGACTTCGGACACCAAATGATGCACCGTTGAAAAGCTCTCAAGATCACATAGGCGCGGCACTTTAACGCTTCCCGCCTCGCAGACACGCGCAATATCATTGCGCATTAAGTCGACAATCATCAAATTCTCCGCCCGATCTTTTTCGCTGCCTAGCAGGGTTTGCGCGTTGCGCGCATCTTGGATCGGATCTTTGTGGCGCGTAGCAGTTCCTTTAATCGGCCGAGTTTCCAACAGGCCGGAACTCGATCGGGATATGAAGCGCTCAGGCGAATGCGAGGCAACAATTTTGTTTCCCAAACTTAAATAGGCAGCAAATGGCGAAGGGTGACGACCCATCAGGCGGCTAAACAAGTCAAAGGGCGTATCGCCGTGCTCCAACTGACCTGAAAATCGTGCGGAGATATTGGCCTGAAAGATGTCTCCTGCTCGAATATAGTCGATGGCTCGCGCGATTTGACTTTCCACTTCCGCCCGCGATTGCATGGGGCGCAGTGCTGAAGTGGTTGGGGCCTTCACCGCACGCGGCTTCAAGGGCTGTGCGGATTCAATCAGATTTGCGAGGTTTTGAGCTCGCTGCTCGGCTAGCGCGCGGTCTAATTGGGATGCTGGGGTGAGCCCCCAAGATAACACCCAAGCCTGTTGGTTTTCCGCGTCAAAGACTGCCAGCGTATCGTACAACCCCAACCAAACATCTGGCCACGTATCGGGCCAAGCGGCTGAACCGGTTTCGGGCAGTGCTTCAAAGGCATGGCCGAGCTCATAGCCCAAAAGCCCCGCCCAGCCCCCTTGAAAAGGGCCCAAGTCGGGGTGCGGCGTCATGTCAGGTGCACTCAAGGCCTCCTGCAGTCCAGCAAAGGGGTCGCCGCCCATGCTGCGATGCCACACATGGGTACGCACGGGTCTTGCCATAACATAGGACCAGCGTGACAAAGCATGGGCACCGCCTCCGATAAATCCAAGGCAACCTTCGTCATGCCCGAGACAGGCAAGGGCTTGCAATGGAGGCTTCCAAGAAAGGGGACGAACAGATGGATGTGTCACGCAGGTGTCTATAAAGCAATTCCGATTGATTGTCCGAAATCTAGTAGGTGCCGCTTTCGAGGCGAGGTGGCTGTTTGACAAAAAACATTAGAGCCAGTCCACCAACCAATAAGAGCCCAGTTGATGCTAGGCCAATCTGTTGGCTTTGGAAGGCTTTTGTGAACACGCCTACCAGCATCGGCCCCATCCAAACGGTTGCGGACCCCGCCAAGGAATAAAGGCCAAAGAACTCGCCCTCCATCCCTTTCGGGGCGAGGCGGGCCATTAGGGTCCGCGACGAGGCATAGGCCGCTGTGATCGAGATGGCTATGATGATAGCTCCACACACAAAGACCAGTTCCGGCAAAGTGGTGAACATAGGGGCGTTCCAGATCGGCGTGTCGGGCACAACATCCAACCAGAATACATGGGTCTTTGACTGTGAGGTCAGGACCAAAAGACAGATCAAGGTTACACCGATTTCTAGAATGATCGACCATTTGGCTCCAATTCGCGCATCGACCCTTCCGGCGACCAAACCACCAAACACCGCGAAAATCGACAAGATCACGCCATAGGCCGACATCTCTAACAAGTCCCAGCCAAAAACCCCGGCTGCAGTTACCCCTGCGACTATCAGGATTGCGGTTTTGCCATCGACATAGAGCATACGTGCAATCAAATAGAGGCCTGCATTCCGGTCGACGCGGAACAATCTGCCAATTGCCTTAAACATGCCGACCACCCCGTCGATCGCTGCTTTCGAAGGCTTAATGCCGGAGGGTTCTTTGTCGCGCGAAAAGAAAAACAAAGGCAGGGCGGCGATGGCAAACCAAACGGCAGCCATGGGTGCCACAATGCGGCTGGTCTCGTGTGTTTCCGGGTTCAAGCCGAATAAGGGTTGGCTTGGGACAAAGCTCCAATCAACCCGCCCCGGAAACGCCAAGCCCCAGAGCACAAAAATCAGGAAAACAACCGACGCCAGATTACCCAGCGCCAGCCCAAGACCTGAGGCGTGCGGCAAAGTGGCAGGCGTGGAGGCGGTTGGCAGCATGGCATTGTGAAGGACTTCGCTATAGGCAAACAGGACCCCCAGCCCAGTGGTGAGTGCCCCGATCATCACAATCGACAGCCCGCCTTGGCCTGCTGGCAGTGCCCACCACAAGCTAAAAATGGCAAGCACCATGGCAAATGTCACGGCACCTAGAATCGGCTTGCGATTACCAAAACGGTCAGCAATGGCTCCGAGGAATGGCCCTGTTAGCGCGACGATGATACCGGCCAATGTATGCCAACTGGCAATCGTCGCTTGTCCGACTACCGGGTCTGAAAACACGGTCGTGGCAATATAGGGTGCCAGAATATAAATCGTGCACAAAATCACATAGGGGTTCCGTCCGGCCTCAAACCAAGCCCAAGATAGGCTGGATCGGTCGAGTTTCTCGGCGGGCAGCGATGCAGAAGTGGTTAAGGGGCTGGTTGTCTCAGTCACAGGAGCATCCTTTAGCGCCATTTTGGCGGCCCGCCTTATCCACTGGCGTCGCGCATCATGTCCTGCTTAAGCCGCATGGTAAAGGGGAGCCCGTTACAAGGATATTGGCACCCATCTGTTTCTTTGGCCGCCCTTTACTTTGGCCAGCCCCCCCGCCATTTTGCCGGCACTATTCAAAATCGGTTCGGGGGATCCAGCGATGAGCTATGTGTTAATTCATAATCCGGGCTGCGGCTCGTCCAAAAAGGGCTTAGAAGTTCTAGAGGCTGCTGGCGTGCAACCGGAAATTCGGCGTTATATGCTGGTTGCTGAACGCTTGAGCGTGGATGAACTCAAAGAGATTGCCCGCAAGATGGGCGGCGTGTCCCCGCGTGCTTTTATGCGGGATAAGGATGCTGCGGATGCAGGTCTTGCAGCTGATGCTAGTGACGCAGATGTTTTTGCTGCCATGGCGAAAAACCCCAAATTGATCCAACGTCCGATTGGCATCAATGGCGAAAAGGCTGTTCTGGGCCGTCCGAACGCCGCGCTTCTAACCATTGTTTAAGTCCTACGCCTCCCGCCGGGCAGAGTTGGGATGTCGATGCTCATTTTGGCAGTAGATACAGCGCTTAACGCCTGTTCGGTGGCAATCCTGCGGTCGGGCGAGGTCTTGCTATCGCGCGTCGAACCGATGGCGAAAGGTCAGGCAGAGCGACTGGCCCCCATGGCGCGTGAGGTGTTAGCGGAAGCTGGCATAACGCCAGCTGCGCTTGATCGGATCGCCGTAACGCGCGGGCCTGGCGCATTCACCGGCCTTCGGATCGGCCTCGCCTTTGCCCGTGGCCTTTCGGTAGCCTTGGATCGTCCCTGTGTTGGGATTTCAACATTGGAGGTGCTGGCACATGCCGCCAATGCCCAGCGGACTTTGGCTGCGATTGAAGTGGCTGGCAGCTTGTTCGTCGGGGCATGGGAAGGGCGCGCCTGCGTGCTTGAGCCCAGCCGGCTCAATGCGGAGGATGCGCTTAGGAAATTGAATGGAGATTGGACGTTGACCGGCCCGGGCGCTCAATCTCTAGCACGGCTTCGCCCAGATTGGCCTGTAGTCTCCCAAGATCTGCCGGACCCAGTCGTCTTGGCGCACTTGGCACAGCACCTTGATCCAGCCCTCAATCCCCCGACGCCGCTCTATCTGAGGGGCCACGAAGCCAAGTTGCCGGGCGGCCTATCTTTCGAGGCTGAACGGCCATGACTTTGCGGCGGGGGCAAATGGGGGATGTGTCTGCCCTTACAAGGATCCATCGCGCCGCTTTTGAACAACCTTGGTCAGAATCCGATTTTGTCGCCTATTTGGCGTCCGACCTAGTGTGGGTCAGCGGAGAGCCAATTGCAGGTTTTCTGCTAATCCGCGCGGTGGGTGATGAGGCAGAGATTTTGACGCTCGCCGTAGATTCAGCGCATCGGCGAGCCGGCCACGCTGCAGCGCTCTTGGATGCTGCAAAGCAAGACCTAGCAAAGACCGACGTCTCGCGTCTCTTCTTGGAAGTCGCTGCTGATAATTTCCCTGCTTTGGCGCTATACGAGAGGCAAGGTTTTCTGCCGATCGGCGTGCGTAAGGGCTATTATCGTCGCGATGAGGGTCCAAATATGGACGCTCAGCTTCTTTCTTGTGCGTTGCGTGCTGAACATTGATGTCAAAGCGCTAGACGAAACAGCGCAAACCTCGCATATCTTCACCATGACGGATGGAACCAACATGCCTGATCGCATTGAAGCCCTTTGCGTGCAAAAAGGTCTGCGAATGACAGAGCAGCGCCGGATTATTGCGCGCACCTTGTCAGAAGCAAAAGATCACCCTGACGTAGAGGAATTGCACCGCCGCGCCGCCGCGGTCGATAAAGGTATTTCCATCGCCACCGTCTACCGTACCGTTCGCCTGTTTGAAGAAAGCGGTATCTTGGAACGGCACGATTTCCGGGATGGAAGGTCGCGTTATGAAGAGGCAGGTGCGGAGCACCATGACCATCTGATCGACATGAAGACTGGCAACGTGCTGGAGTTTGTCGACCCCGAGATCGAACGTCTGCAACAAGAAATTGCCCGCCGCTTGGGCTATCGTTTGGTAGATCACCGGCTTGAGCTTTATGGCGTCCCGCTTGAGGATTCCTAATAGATTGGCTCCAAAGAAATAATATTGGTGCTTTCTGTGTTCTTCATCCCCCAAAAATAAAGGCTGACCCCATGTTCAAAAAGCGACTGATGTCACTGATGCTGATTTCCTGCGCCGCCCTGATGGCCTGCCAGCCTGCAGGTGCCAACCAAGACAAGTCTCTGATGGAGGGTGTCGATGGGAAGGCCGCAGAAGCGCCCCTAGATGCCAATGGGCAAGCAGCTAAGGAATTCCTTGAAAAAAATAAAAGCGCTCCTGGCGTTGTGACGACGGCTTCGGGTCTTCAATATGCCATCATTTCGAAAGGCCCTGAGACCGGTTCAAAGCCTGCTGTCGATTCCATGGTGCAGGTGAATTATGAGGGCAAGCTTCTCAATGGCGAGGTCTTTGATAGCTCGTTCGCACGCGGCGAAGCGGCAGAGTTCGAGGTTGGTCGCTTGATCCCGGCATGGGTTGAAGCGCTACAAATGATGCGCCCTGGCGATGAATGGACGATTTGGGTTCCACCCGCCATTGGCTATGGGGCAGAGGGCGGTGGTCCTATCCCGCCAAATTCCCTGTTGATCTTCCGGATGAAGCTGGAAAAAATCGTCGGTGGCCCTGAGTCCGACGCCGGAATTCAGGCCGAGAAGGGTGCGACGCGCTGATTTTTGACGGTACATTGTTCCTTTGCTGAGGAAGCCTGTGCCAAAGCTGGTGACAAGGTAGCTTCCTCAGCCTATAAGGGATCAACAGATCGACTTTGATCGCTTGAGGCGGTCAAAGCGGCTCCGGGTCACCGGGGCCGCTTTTTGTTTGTTCTGAAACCTGCCGACCTCGCCTGAGGGATGGCGCAACAGATTGAGACCCACGTGCGCACAACGTCGCCTTATGAAGACAAACTCTTGGCCTTGATTGAGCCTGCTGCCCGGGATTTGGGTTATGAGATTGTGCGGGTGCGATTGATGGGATCCCGCCGTAAGACCTTTCAAATCATGGCAGAGCGCCCCGATGGTCGTATGTCATCCGGCGATTGCGAAAAATTGTCTCGTGGCCTCAGCCCTCTGTTAGAAGCCGAAGACCCGATTGACTCCGAATATGCTTTGGAAGTCTCGTCGCCCGGTATTGATCGTCCTTTGACCCGCTTTGTCGATTTTGACCGCTGGATCGGCTGGGAAGCCAAGCTGGAGCTGGATCGGGGCATCGAAGGCCGTAAGCGCTTTTCGGGCGAGCTGGCCGGCACCGAAGACAACAACATTTGCATCAATCTCGAAGGTGAGGAGGACACAGCCCTCATCCCCTTCGAATGGATTGCCAGCGCCCGCTTGGTGCTGACAGACGATCTGATCCGTGAATCCCTGCGCCGTCGCGGGGCAGACGAAGACGAACTCGAGCAACTGGAGAAAGCTCTGGACGATGATCAGGTGGAATTTGTCACCGATGATGTCCTGCCAGATGCCGACCCAGACCTAACCTAATCAGCCCATTCCGTTTCAGAAGGAAGACTACTATGGCCATTTCCGCCAATCGGCTTGAACTTTTGTCCATCGCCCGTTCGGTCGCTTATGAGAAGAATATCGACGAGTCGATCGTGGTTGAAGCGATTGAAGAGGCGATCAGCAAAGCCGCACGGGCCCGCTATGGTGCCGACCATCAGATTGATGCGCGCATCAATCCGAAGTCTGGCGAACTCACTTTGAAGCGCAAGCAGACCGTCGTTGCTACCCAAGACGAAGTGGAAAACCCCAGTCAGCAAATTCCGCTATCAGTTGCCAAGCGTATCGACCCCAGCGTGGAAGTCGGCCATGTCTTTGAAGAAGACCTGCCCTTGTTCGACTTTGGCCGCGTGATGTCTTTGACAGGTAAGCAAGTCATCACCCAGCGCGTTCGCGAAGCTGAGCGCGACAAGCAGTTTGAAGAATACAAAGACCGCGTGGCCGATATCATCAATGGTATCGTCAAGCGCGTTGAATATGGCAATGTTATTGTTGATCTGGGCCGTGGCGAAGGCGTGATCCGCCGTGACCAGACTTTGCCGCGCGAAAATCTGAACATGGGCGACCGCGTCCGTTGCTATATCTACGACGTACGCCGCGAACCAAAGGGTCCGCAAATCTTCCTGTCGCGCGCCCATCCGGGCTTTATGGCGAAATTGTTTGAAGCCGAAGTGCCTGAAGTTTACGACGGCGTGATTGAAATCAAGGCCGTTGCTCGCGATCCGTCTTCGCGCGCGAAGATTGCCGTATTCAGCCACGATAACTCGATAGACCCTGTGGGTGCTTGCGTCGGTATGCGCGGTTCGCGGGTTCAGGCTGTGGTTGGTGAACTAGGTGGCGAGAAAATCGACATCATCCCTTGGTCGCCCGATCCTGCAACCTTCATCGTGAATGCGCTTCAGCCTGCTGAAGTGACCAAAGTGGTACTCGATGAAGACGAAAACCGCGTTGAGGTGGTCGTTCCTGATGAGCAATTGAGCTTGGCTATCGGCCGTCGCGGTCAAAACGTGCGTCTCGCCAGCCAATTGACGGGTTGGTCAATCGATATCCTGACCGAAGAAGAAGAGCGTTCGCGCCGCGAAAAAGAAGCCAACAGCCGCACCGAATTGTTCATGGGTGCGATTGACGTCGACGAAATGATGGCCCGCCTCTTGGTTTCTGAAGGCTTCGAAACCATTGAAGAATTGGCCTATGTTGAATTGGGCGACCTTTTGCAGATTGAAGGCTTTGACGAAGACGTCTCGGCAGAACTGCAGGCCCGCGCCCGCGACTTCATCGAACGCGCTCAAAACGAACTCAATGCCAAACGCGCAAGCTTGGGCGTGGAGGACGAAGTTCTGGGTCTGCCCGGCGTCACTCTCGAAGTCGCCATTAAATTGGGCGAGGGCGGCGTGAAGAATGTTGAAGACGTGGCAGGCCTTGTCTCTGACGATCTTCGCGGCTGGTTTGAAGTTAAAAATGGCGAAAAGACCCGCTTCCCAGGCTTGCTTGAAGGCATGAGCATGAGCGCGGAAGATGCCGATGCGTTGATCATGGCTGCACGCGTCGCCATGGGCTGGGTTGAGGCTCCCGTGGTTGAGGAAGCCGAAGCCGAGGCGGAAGTTGCCGCCGATGGACAAGAGTGAGCGACGTGAAGGCGCTGGACGTGTCCGGCGCTGTGTAGCAACCGGAGAGGTTCAGCCTGAAGCGGGCCTCATCCGATTTGTAGCCGATCCCGACGGCTGGGTCTTTCCAGACCCAGCCGCGCGCGCACCCGGGCGAGGCGTTTGGGTCACCGCAACGCGGGAGGCGGTTAGTCTGGCGATTAAGAAGGGCGCGTTCTCGCGCGGGCTAAAGCGGGAAGCTAAACCACGCGACGATTTGATGGACAAGATCGTCGAGGGTTTGAGACAACGTTGTTTAAGCCAGCTCTCCATCGCTCGAAAAGCGGGTGAAATTGTGCTTGGCAATGATCAAGTGGCGTCTGCGTTGCGAACCGCCAAGCCTGCTTGGCGCATTGAGGCCGTTGACGGATCGCCCGACGGGCGCGGCAAACTGGACGGACTTTCGCTGGCATGGGGCGGGGTCCCAACTGCAGGCTGTTTCACGGGGGTGGAAATGGGCATGGCGTTAGGACGCGATGTTGTGATACATGCTATCTTAATGCCAGGGCGTTTAGCAGATAGCTGGACGACGGACATCAGGCGCTTAGCGGGTTTTATCCCATTAGTGCCCGATGATTGGCCAAGGGACGGCACCCATATCTAGGGTGCAGGACCGTTTGGAACTGGACGAAGCCGATCTTGACCGGCACAGAACGCCCGGGCGGTAATCCTGCTCGAACGGCGGTTTTTGTGCTTTCTGGACCTAATTTTGGGGCCAAAGGCCGGTTGAATTTTTACGACGCGCCAATGAGTGCGCAAGGATGAGCATGAGCGACGGTAACGACAACGAAAATCAATCGGGGCGCAAGCCTCTGACCCTTTCCCGCAATGTGGGCGCTGGCACCGTTCGCCAGAGCTTTTCGCATGGGCGCACCAACCAAGTTGTGGTTGAGGTCAAAAAGAAGCGTACGATCGGTCCAGGGGATGCGCCTACGGGCGGCGCTGCTGGAGCCGTTCCAAAGCCTGCTTTCGCGCCGCCTACCCGTCCTGCAGCAGCGCCTGTGGCCGCAGCACCTGCCGCGAAGCCTGCAGCACCCGCACCTGCTGAAGAATCACGGCAAGCCCCCGCGCGCACGACAAAAACACTGGGTCTGTCCGATAGTGAAATGAAGGCGCGCATGGCCGCGCTCGAGCGGGCCCGCGAACAAGAACAAGCCCGCCGCCAACAGCAATTGGCTGAAGCAGAGTTGCGTCAGCGTCGCGAAGATGCGGACCGTCGCCGCGCCGATGAAGAGCGTCAGATCGCGGAAGCTGAAGCGCAACGCAAGCGCCAACAAGAAGAAGAACAAAAGGCCATTGAGGCCCGTCGCAATGCGGCACAAGCCGCCGCCGACGCGCCAACGGGTGCCCCCACGCGTGGCCGCGAAGAAGCCGCACCTGCGGCCTACGAGCCTGAGCCCCCTGTTTCTGGGTCCGCTGGCGATGAGGATGCCGGCGAAGCCCCTGTAGGTGAAGAAGGTGAAGACGGTGACTTGCTGTCTGAATTGGGTGGTCGGGTAAAGCGACAAAAGGTTGCCGTCGTGCGTGCGCCCCCAGTTTCCCGTGCCAAGGGCGCGCAACAGCGCCGTTCGGGCAAACTGACCATCACCTCAGCTTTGGGTGACGATTCCGACCGTCAGCGTTCGCTCGCGTCTGTCCGCCGTGCCCGGGAGAAGGAACGCGACCGTCGTTTGCGCATGCTAAAGGGCCAAGAGCAGACCAAGCAAGTGCGCGAAGTTATCGTGCCTGAAGTCATCACCGTGGCTGAATTGGCCAACCGGATGGCTGAGCGTCTCACCGACGTCATCAAATATTTGATGAAGCAAGGCCAGATGATGAAGGGTGCCGATAATCTCGACGCCGATACCGCCGAATTGATCGTCACCGACTTTGGCCACAGCGTGAAACGCGTTGCTGAATCTGACGTTGAAATTGGTCTGGAAGGCGAGGCTGATACGGACGCCAACCAAGTGCCTCGTCCGCCTGTTGTTACCATCATGGGTCACGTTGATCATGGAAAAACGTCGCTTCTTGATGCCATCCGCTCTGCCGACACAGTTAAAGGTGAAGCCGGTGGCATTACCCAGCACATTGGGGCCTACCAGGTTCGTTTGGGCAGCGGTGAGCGCGTAACGTTCTTGGATACGCCGGGCCACGCAGCCTTCTCCAGCATGCGCGCCCGTGGCGCTGGCATCACCGACGTGGTGGTTCTGGTGGTTGCGGCCGATGATGGTGTCATGCCTCAAACTGTGGAAGCCATCAGCCATGCCAAAGCGGCTGGTGTGCCAATCATTGTGGCCGTCAACAAAATCGATAAGCCAGAAGCAAATCCGCAAAAGGTTTTGAACGAGCTTTTGCAATATGAAGTCCTGACCGAAGCCGTTGGCGGTGACACCTTGTGGGTACCTGTTTCGGCCAAAGAGCGCACCAATCTGGACACGCTCCTTGAAACTATCCTACTGCAGTCTGAAGTTTTGGACCTCAAAGCCAATCCAGATCGCGCCGCAGAAGGTACGGTTATCGAAGCCAAATTGGACAAGGGCCGTGGCTCAGTTGCTACCGTTCTGGTGCAACGCGGTACGCTTAAGCGCGGCGATCTGGTCGTTGCCGGGACGCAATGGGGTCGCGTGCGCGCCCTCAGCGATGAGCGCGGCCAAACCGTGCAATCAGCAGGGCCATCGCAGCCGGTTGAGATCCTCGGTCTCGACGGTACGCCAGAGCCCGGTGACGTGGTTGTGGTTGTTGAGAATGAAGCCCGCGCCCGCGAAGTTACCGATTACCGGATCCGCATGAAGCGGGAAAAGGTCGTCGTACGCCAAACTGCGCGTTCGGGTCTGGAAGCCATGTTGGCGCGCATCAAGGATGCCGAAGTCAAGGAATTCCCGCTCATCGTCAAAGCCGATGTGGGTGGGTCCGCCGAAGCCATTACCGCAGCGCTCGAAAAACTATCGACCGAAGAAGTGCGCGCCAAAGTCATCCATCAGGCTGTTGGCGGGATCACCGAGAGCGACGTGCTTTTGGCAAAGTCTTCTGGCGCACCAATTCTTGCCTTCAACACACGTGCACCCAAGCAAGTGCGCGATCTGGCCGAGCATGAGGGTGTTGAGATCCGTTATTATTCCATCATCTACAATCTCTTGGATGATGTGAAAGACATTCTCTCTGGCATGTTGGAGCCAGAGCGCAAAGAAACCTTCTTGGGCTATGCCCAAATCTTGCAGGTGTTCAACATCACCAAGGTTGGCAAAATTGCTGGCTGTAAGATCAATGAAGGCAATATCAAACGCGGTTGCGGTGTTCGCTTGCTGCGCGATGATGTCGTCATCCACGAAGGTAAGCTCTCCACTCTGAAGCGCTTTAAGGACGAAGTCAGCGAAGTTTTGGCTGGCCAAGAATGCGGTATGGCATTTGAAGGCTATCAGGACCTGCGCGAAGGCGATCTGATTGAGTGCTTTGACGTGCAGATCATCAAGCGCTCGCTCTAAGCGACCTTCTTTTTCGAACAAAGCGCGTGGCAAAGCAAATGATGTTTTGCCACGCGCTCTCCATCCCTCCGCCTTGACTGGACGAAGCCAGCATGTGCGCATCAGGTGAAAACTATGGCAAAGCGTTTCGATAATTCATCTGGCCCGACCCAGCGGCAATTGCGGGCGGGGGAAAACATCCGTCACGTGCTGGTCGAAATCCTGCGCCGAGGCGATATTCGTGACCCGGCCTTGGTCGACAAAAGCATCACGGTCGGCGAAGTCCGCATGAGCCCAGACCTTAAGCATGCTAATGTGTTTGTCGCCGCACTGGGCCTTGAAGATGCCGAAGAGATTGCCAAGGCACTCAATCGCGCCTCGAAGTTCTTGCGCGGCGAATGCGGACGGGCGCTGGAAAGCAAATTTACCCCAGACCTGCGCTTCTTGGCTGACACGTCCTATGACGCGGCCCTGAAGATGAATGATCTTTTCAACGATCCAAAGGTTCGTGCCGATTTGGTCAAGCCGGCGGATGAGGCCTGATGTCGCGGCGCAAGAAGGGCCAAGACATCCATGGCTGGATCGTTCTGGATAAAGATCTGCACCTAACCTCCACCGATGCGGTCACCCGCGTGCGTCGGGCGTTTGACGCCAAGAAGGCCGGCCACGCAGGCACGTTGGACCCCTTGGCGACAGGCATTTTGCCAATTGCACTTGGCGAAGCCACCAAGACGGTGGCTTGGCTGATGGAGGCTGAAAAGTCCTATCGCTTCACGGTCGAATGGGGGGCCTCAACCGATACTCAGGACCGCGAGGGCAAAATCATTGCCACATCCGATGTGCGACCAAGCAAGGAGGCAATCGAGGCGGCTCTGATTGGCTTTATCGGCGAAATCCAGCAAGTCCCGCCAATCTATAGCGCGATTAAAGTGGCGGGCGAGCGGTCCTATGATCTGGCCCGCGATGGCGAAGTGCCTGAACTGAAAGCGCGAACGGTTTTGCTGATTGAAGCCCGATTGGTGGATGTACCCGATACCGATCACGCCACCATTGAATGCCGCTGTGGCAAGGGATTTTATGTCCGCGCCTTGGCCCGCGATCTCGCAACTGCCTTGGGGGCCGAGGGTCATGTGAGCGCGTTGCGGCGAACTTCGGTCGGCCCATTCCACGAGAGCGCAGCAATAACACTGGAAAAGCTGCAGGAAGTATGCAATAGCGACGCCGCGTCCGACAGCCTTTTGCCAGTTGAGACCGCGCTGGACGACATCCCGGCGCTGGCCGTAACAGCGGAAGAGGCTTTCAGGTTGCGGCAAGGCCGCGGGATTGTTCTTCTCCCCCACCAGGTTGAAGAGCTGCGCTCTAAGCGCAGGCCCCGTGTTGTATCCGGCGAAGACATGAGCCGAGCAGCACTGGCAACCCTTCAGGGCCAAGCCGTCGCTATAGGAGACGCACGCGCGGGACGGTTTGAACCGGTCCGTGTGTTTCAACTCAGTGCGAGCGATTGAACCCGCCGCCAACCCAAAGGGAACCACGATGTCGGTAGCACCAGAGCGTAAGCTCGAAATCATGAAAGAACATGGCCTCGCCCCAAACGATACGGGCAGCCCAGAAGTACAGATCGCGATCCTGACAGAGCGTATCGTGAACCTGACTGAGCATTTCAAAATGCACAAGAAGGACAATCACTCCCGTCGCGGCCTGTTGGCCATGGTGTCGTTGCGTCGCCGTTTGCTGGACTATGTAAAGTCCCGCGATGTGGCACGTTATCAAGCCATTTTGACCAAGCATGGTCTGCGTCGCTAAGGCGTCGTGACAAAACCAATCAGGGCGGTGCGAGATGCGCCGCCCTTTTGCTATTTGCTCCACACCGAGATTCGGTAAGCGGGGTAAGACAAAAGATGGTTCTCGCATAGGGTGAGGGCTTTCTCCGGCAAGGACGCCGGACCCCTTGGTTCAGGAAGGCCTGTTCCAAGTTTTGTAGGCGGCAGCATGGGGAAGGCCCCATGATCTGCCAGAAGGAATGATGATGTTTGACATAAAGACTGTTTCGCTCGAATGGGGCGGACGTACGCTGACACTGGAAACTGGCCGCATGGCGCGCCAAGCCGATGGTGCCGTTCTGGCTACCTATGGCGACACCCAAGTTCTCGCGACCGCTGTTGGTGCGCGTTCGGCCAAGCCGGGGATCGATTTCTTCCCGCTGACCGTAAATTATCAAGAAAAATTCTATGCTGCTGGTCGCATCCCAGGTGGCTATTTTAAGCGCGAAGGTCGTCCAACCGAAAAAGAAACTCTGGTTTCCCGCTTGATCGACCGGCCAATCCGTCCCTTGTTCGCCAAAGGCTTCAAGAACGAAACCCAAGTCGTAATTACTACTTTGTCGCACGATCAGGAAAATGATCCCGATATCGTTGCTCTGGTTGCTTCGTCGGCTGCTTTGGTTCTGTCTGGTTTGCCATTCATGGGCCCAATCTCGGCCGCCCGCGTTGGCTATATCAATGGCGAATATGTGCTGAACCCAACCGTAGATCAGCTGAAAGAAAGCGACATGGATTTGGTGGTCGCAGGGACCGCTGACGCCGTGATGATGGTTGAATCCGAAATCTACGAATTGTCCGAAGATGTGGTGTTGGGCGGGGTTTCCTTCGCACACAAGCAAATGCAGCCTGTGATCGATTTGATCATCTCGCTGGCCGAGCAAGCCGCTAAAGATCCGTGGGACTTCCAAGCTGAAGATCACAGCGCCGAAAACAAGGCCGTGAAGGACATGATCGGTGCCGAGATCGACGCTGCTTACCGCATCGCCGACAAGGGTGCACGTCAAGACGCCGTTGGTGCCGCGAAAAAGCGTGCCGAAGCAGCTTTGGTGGCTTCCGAAACCAACCCAAACGGTATGGACGGCTCGCTGTTCAAGACGGTCTGTAAAGAAGTCGAAAGCGACATCGTGCGCAGCGCCATCGTGAAGGAAGGCCGTCGCATCGACGGTCGCCCAGTCGACAAGGTTCGTGCGATTGTTTCTGAAGCAGGCGTTCTGCCACGTGCACACGGCTCAGCCTTGTTCACCCGCGGTGAAACCCAAGCACTCGTAGTTGCCACGTTGGGCACGGCCGATGATGAGCAATTCATCGACAGCTTAGAAGGCACTTACAAAGAGCGCTTCATGCTGCATTATAACTTCCCTCCATACTCAGTCGGCGAAGTTGGCCGCATGGGTGGCGCTGGTCGTCGCGAAATCGGTCACGGCAAGTTGGCTTGGCGTGCGATGCAAGCGGTTCTGCCAACCCCAGAACAATTCCCATACACCATCCGTTTGGTGTCCGAGATCACCGAATCCAACGGCTCGTCCTCGATGGCGTCGGTTTGCGGTGCCTCTTTGGCTCTGATGGACGCAGGCGCGCCAATCAGCTCGCCAGTTGCTGGTGTGGCGATGGGCCTCGTGCTGCAAGATGACGGCAGCTTCGAAGTTCTGACCGACATTCTCGGTGATGAAGATCATCTGGGAGACATGGACTTTAAGGTCGCTGGTACCGAAAACGGCATCACGTCGCTTCAAATGGACATCAAGGTTGCAGGCATCACCGAGGAGATCATGAAGGTCGCCCTCACGCGTGCCCATGCTGGCCGCATGCACATCTTGGGCGAAATGGCGAAGTCTTTGACCGGAGCCCGTGGTGAGCTTAATGCCTTCGCACCAAAGATCGTGTCCTTCATGATCCCAACCGACAAGATCCGTGAAGTGATCGGCACCGGTGGTAAGGTCATCCGCGAAATCGTGGAGAAGACTGGCGCGAAAATCTCGATCGAAGATGATGGCAGCGTGAAAGTCGCCGCAGCTGATCAAGACAAGATCGATGCCGCTGTGAAGTGGGTGAAGAGCATCACAGACGAAGCTGAAGTCGGCAAAGTCTATGAAGGCAAAGTCGTCAAAGTCATGGAATTTGGTGCCTTTGTGAACTTCTTCGGTGCCAAGGACGGCTTGGTCCACATCTCGCAACTCGCAAACCGTAAAGTCGCGACCGTCGGCGAAATCGTCAAAGAAGGCGACACCGTGAAGGTGAAGCTGATGGGCTTTGACGATCGCGGCAAGACCCGCTTGTCAATGAAAGTCGTCGACCAAGCCACTGGCGAAGACATCGAAGAAAAGTTGAAAGCAGAGCGCGCTGAGCGTGGGGAGCCTGAAGAGGTCGAACAACCCCGTGAGCGCAGCGAACGCCCCCGTCGCCGTCGCGACTAAGGCTTTCTCTCTTTCCTAAATTACCAACGGCGATTCCTTATGGGGTCGCCGTTTTGGTTTGTGGGCGGTTTTTCTGGGTGCTCAGAGTTTTTTGTCTAGAAGGCTTTGGTGCAGGCTCTGCCTTCACCAAAGGCCACAGTTAATTGTTGGTGGGCGATTTGACGGGTCAAGTCCGCGTCGCGCCGCTACGCGGCAGATTTCTGAAGGAAATCTGGACTTGACGCGACAAATAGCCCGGGCACGCTATCAAAAGCGGTTGGGTGACCAGAATGGGCACCAAAGCGCGTCCAGATAAAGTCCCTATTCCAACACCGTCATCCCCGCCGAAGCGTCAGCGCAGAGCGGGGACCTCCAAGGAACTCGCGGCATAAGATCCCGGCTCGGCCTAGCCGTCCGGGATGACATCGCACTTGTTGTCACTGGCGAACCCCCCCGCGCCTTGCCCCACACGGCCCCGCGCGCTAAAGCCAGCCGATGACAGACGCACTTGAAAAAACCATTCCTAAAGTTGGCATTGTATCGCTCGGCTGCCCGAAGGCGCTGGTGGATAGCGAGCGGATTATCACGCGCTTGCGGGCGGAGGGCTATCAGATTGCCCCAGACTATAGCGGGGCAGACCTCGTGCTCGTCAACACGTGCGGCTTCCTCGATAGTGCACGCGAAGAAAGCTTGGACGCGATTGGGGAGGCCATTGCTGAAAACGGCAAGGTCATCGTCACGGGCTGTTTGGGGGCAGAGCCGGATGTGATCCGCGAGCGCCATCCCAAAGTCTTGGCGATTACCGGGCCCCAGCAATATGAGAGCGTGATGTCGGCGGTCCATACCGCTCTACCGCCCAGCCATGACCCATTCCTGGATCTGGTGCCCGAAGGCGGCGTTAAACTGACCCCACGCCATTATGCCTATTTGAAAATTTCAGAGGGCTGCAACAACCGCTGTTCCTTCTGCATCATCCCGAAGCTACGCGGCGATCTCGTCTCGCGTCCTGCCGCCCATGTCATGGCAGAGGCGGAAAAGCTCGTTGGTGCTGGCGTGAAAGAGCTTTTGGTGATCAGCCAAGACACGTCCGCCTATGGCCTCGATATTGGCTATGCCACCAGCACGTGGAAGGACCGCGAATATCGCGCGAAATTCTATGATTTGTGTAAGGATCTGGGCAGTTTAGGGGCTTGGGTGCGCCTGCACTATGTCTACCCCTACCCCCATGTCGATGAGGCCATCCATCTGATGGCGGAGGGCAAAATCCTGCCCTATCTCGACATTCCGTTTCAGCATGCGAGCCCGCGTGTCTTGAAAGCCATGCGCCGCCCTGCCAATCAGGACAAGCAGGCTGCGCGCATTGCTAAGTGGCGGTCAGAATGCCCTGATCTTGCCATCCGCTCGACCTTTATCGTTGGCTTTCCGGGCGAGACAGAGGAAGACTTCACCCAATTGCTGGACTTCATGCGCGAAGGCCAAATCGACCGGGTCGGTTGTTTCAAATATGAGAATGTCGTCCACGCGCCTTCCCGCGACCTCGAAGGCCATGTGCCTGAGGAAGTGAAGGAAGAGCGTTGGCACCGCTTTATGGAAGTCGCGCGCGAGGTGTCTGAACAGCGTCTGGCCACGAAAATTGGTAAAGAAGTCGATGTCATCATTGATGAGGTCGACGATGAAGGCCCGATTGGCCGCACTGTATGGGATGCGCCTGAAGTGGATGGCGCCATCGAGCTGCACGGCTTTAAGAAGGCCAAGCCCGGCGATATCGTACGGGCACGGATTGTCGATGCTGGCGATTATGATCTAGTCGGTGAAGCGATCTAGTTTTTGGTTGCCAGCCACCAGCCGCCAAAGCTGAGGCTGAGAAGCACAGTCAACGTCACAGCCTGTTCGCTTAGGCCATAGATGGCTGCACTGGCTAAGACCGCTGCCTCAATCTCGCGCAGACCAGTGGGGGCCAAAAGCGCGAACAGGCTCAAAACGATCACACCGAGCATGATCCCGGCCACGTCGCGCCACACTTGCTTGCGCGCGATGTCGGCTTCAACCTTCTTCATGACGCCCGCTACAAAGGCATCATTAGACGCGGAGTCTTCAAAAGCCTGGGCTTCGTAAAACAGGGATTTGAGAGCAAGATCGTCTTGGTTCATGGCTGTTTGCTTTCTGGTAGATCGATTTTGGCCCCAAGGGGCGCGGGGCGCAAGTCCCGCATGACTTCGAGTGCGCGGTCTCGCCCGCGCTGGGCATGGCTTTTCACGGTTCCAAGCGGCATCGACAAAGCTTGCGCGGCTTCGGCGTGGGATAGCCCGGCCCCAAAACAGAGGGCCACGACAAGCCGCTGATCGGGGGAAAGGGCGAGGAGCACTTTATCGAGATCAAGTTTGGCGGCGAGACCCGTTTCTTGGGAGGCGACTTGGTCTTGATCGGCCAGCCAGTCCGTATCGCGCTTTTGCCCGCGAACATGGCTGCGACGTTGGTCATGGGCGGCGTTCACAGCGATGGAAAACAGCCAACCGCGAAAACTACCACCGGCTTGGTCGGCCCCGCGCCAGCGCGAAAGATTCTTCCAAGCCTTCAAAAAAGTTTCCTGTGCCAGATCATCTGCCAAGCTGGGCTCAGAGACCATCCGGCACAGGAAGCCACGAACTGCGGTTTGATGACGGCGCACCAGCTGATCAAACGCGTTGGAGGAGCCCGTGCGGGCGCGCTTGACCAAGGCTTCATCAACATCGCTGATTAGCGTTTGACTGGTGTGCACTTTCATGACCTCGGTTCGCGTCTCACCCAGTCCTATTGCGGCTCAGACGGGGGAGCGGGGCGACGCAAGCGCCAGCTTAAGAGCTGGCCGATACCGGTAAAGGCTAGAACAACGCCAATCAGGACCAAGATTGTGCCTATGCCGAGCCCGTCTTCAACGCCAGTTAGCATCACGATTCCACCGGCAACACAGAAGCCTAAGCCCATCATGAAGCTGATCATGCCCGCGCGCAGGTCCATTTCCGGTGAATTGGGTGCCTTGACCATCAGTTTTAGCGTGGTCTCATCCAGCTTTTGACCAGAGGCGATCACTTGGCGCAGAGTCTCCTGCTGGCCTTCGCGGACTTTGGCGTTCCAATAGAGGGTCGCAAGAACCCCGACCGTAATACAGAAGAACAACATGAACGGGACGAGTTCACCAGCATTTTGCATTTTCTTTTCCTTTTCTCATGTGCGGCGACGGCAAAAACGAATGACGCCGCCGCTTCTGAATTTGGATGCAGCCAAGCTGCATTCTTTGGGATTAGTGAGCAAGAGTGAGTTGGGTAGGTGCTTTTGTGGTGGCGATTACCAGCACATCATAGGTTTCCAGTTTGTCGCGCACACTTAGCGGCAGGGACAGCCATAAAGTGCGATTGGCTTTCAGTGCTTTGATTTGGAAAGCTTGACCTTCTGTGGTTGGCTGGGCTGCAAGCTGGCTCAAGATAGAGCATGTCTTGGCGCTAAAGGCTTGCTGGCCCTCCGGCTGGCACAGCGTCTGACGGCTGACGGGATGGGTCAAATCTTTAGCCCAGGCCATTTGGGCTGGCTTGAGTGGGGCTATAGTCTGTTGGGGATTGGCTTTGGTTTGCGGAATGGCTGCAAACACAGGGCTTGCAAGCCCCAAGCTTAAGCAAATTTGGCCGGCGGCGAGGATTAAGGGGAGGGTTTTCATCTTGGTATCCTTATTGTTGGTTGGATACAGATAAGACGCCACGGCCTTGGGTTTTGGATGCGGTAGATTTCCGCATCGCGTGATATTTTTCGTGTTGGCAAAACTAGGCTATAGGATTTGCCATGGCTGATGACGTTTCCCCTCTCGCGACTGCGCAATCTATTACTTCAGACGGGCTGTTGCTGGATTGCTGGTATTTTGCCGCAACCTCGGCAGAGCTGAAGGCAGGTAAACAATTCCGTCGCATGATTGTGGGGGAGCCGATTTTGCTTGGCCGCACCGCCAAGGGTGAGGTGTTGGCTATACGCGACGTATGCCCGCATCGGGCGGTTCCTTTGTCGGCGGGGCGTCAAGTTGAAACCAACGGGCAAGCCACGATTGAATGCCCTTATCACGGCTGGCGCTTTGGTAGCGATGGGGTGTGCAAGCTGATGCCGTCCTTGGTCGAGGGCCAGCCCTATGATCCCGCCAAGGTCAAGGTTCGTCGCTTTCCCCATGCCGAACGCAATGGCCTTGTCTTCATCTATATCTCGTCCGACCCCCGATTTGACGGCACACCTGATCTGCCGCCGCCTGACTTTGGCATTAAAGCCGATAAGCCCAAGTTTGTCGTCAGTCGGGTTTTTGAAGCCCATATGGACAATGCCGTGGTGGGCCTGATGGACCCTGCCCATGTGCCCTTTGTTCATAATCAATGGTGGTGGCGTCCGCCGTCGGTGGGGCTCAAGCTCAAAGAAAAGCAATTTGAGCCTCGACTTTACGGCTGGGCCATTGCCCGCCATGCGCCGTCCTCTAACTCGCTGGCCTATCGCCTCCTGTTCGGCGAAGGGGTGACGACCGAGATTGTGTTTATGGTCCCGGGCTTCCGCTGGGAGGTGGTGGAAAATGACAAGAGCCAGTTCTTTACGCTGACATGCCTGACACCGATTGACGGCAATTCGACGCTCATCACCCAGGTCAGTTATTGGACGGCCGCGCCTTTGTTGGACCTCATAAAGCCGATCCTGATCCCCGCAGCCCGCGAATTCTTGGACCAAGATGGCCGCATGGTGGACCTTCAGAATAAAGGACTGCCTTTTACAAAAGGCATGCTTTGGATTGACGATATCGACGTGCAAGCTAAGTGGTATAACAAACTCAAGCGGGAATGGGCGCAAAGTCGGGCCGAGGGGCGGCCTTTCTCTAATCCCATACGCCCTCAAAGCTTGAAGTGGCGTAGTTGATTCCAAGCCCGGGCAAGGAATGGGCTTGCGTCAGCGCTATAGGTCAGCCATCGTGCTAACTAACCATAAGCAGGGGCTCAGGGGAGATTAAGCTTCATGCGAATAGCAATTTTGAAGGAAACGCGCGACGGGGAAACCCGGGTGGCGGCCTCGCCAGAAACGATCAAAAAACTCACTGCGGCGGGTCATCAAATCGTTATCGAAAGCGGTGCCGGTGATCACGCATCCTCGCCAGACCGTCTGTTTGTTGAAGCGGGCGCTGAAATCGCGGCAGATGCCAAGGCGACGCTCAAGGGCGCTGACCTTGTATTGAAGGTGCGTCGCCCGAGTGCAGCTGAGTTGAAGTTGGTCCCAAAGGGCGCTGGCGTTGTGGCATTCTGGAGCCCGCATAGCGACAAGGCGCTGATTGAAGCCGCCGCCAAAGCTGGTGTGGTCGCTTTGTCGATGGAATTTACCCCCCGCATCACCCGCGCCCAAGCGATGGATGCTTTGTCGTCTCAGGCGAACTTGGCAGGTTATCGCGCCGTGATCGAGGGTGCGGCGCTTTATGGCCGTGGCTTTCCGATGATGATGACGGCGGCTGGAACCGTCGCTGCAGCTAAATGCTTCGTGATGGGTGCCGGTGTGGCAGGCCTTCAGGCGATTGCCACTGCGCGTCGCCTAGGCGCTATCGTGACCTCAACCGATGTGCGACCTGCGGCCAAAGAACAAGTCGCTTCGCTGGGTGCCAAGTTTATCGCGGTTGAGGATGAGGAATTCAAAGCGGCAGAAACCGCGGCTGGCTATGCAAAGCCCATGAGTGCGGAGTATCAGGCCAAACAAGCAATCCTTGTCGGTGAACATATTGCCAAACAGGATGTGGTCATCACCACGGCTTTGATCCCCGGCCGTCCGGCCCCCGTTTTGGTGACGCCAGAAATGGTTGCCGCCATGAAGCCCGGCAGCGTGATCATCGATTTGGCGGTGGAGCAAGGCGGTAATTGCCCGTTGTCGAAAGCAGACGAATTGGTGGTTACGGAAAATGGCGTCACGATTGCCGGCTTTGCCAATCTGCCCGGTCGCTTGGCAGCGGATTCCAGCGCGCTTTATGCGAAGAATTTGCTCAACCTTCTGCCCTTGTTGACCGGTGCGGAAACCAAGGCCTTCGCCCCCCATTTTGACGACGATATCATTCAGGGCATGTTGCTCACCCGCGATGGCGCGGTCGTGCACCCCTCCCTGACAGCAGCATGAGGATTGAACATGGAAGCCGTTGATCCCACCGTTTTCCGCCTCGCCATTTTCGTGTTGGCGATTTTTGTTGGTTATTATGTGGTGTGGAGCGTGACTCCCGCCCTGCACACGCCTTTGATGGCCGTTACCAACGCCATTTCCTCGGTCGTCGTTGTCGGTGCTTTGATCGCAGCCGCAGCCACCTTGCCAGATGGCGGGGCTGATGGCGCAACTTGGGTGTCACGTGGCATGGGCGCGCTCGCTGTGGCACTGGCCGCTGTTAACATCTTTGGCGGGTTCCTCGTAACCCAACGCATGTTGGCGATGTACAAGAAGAAGGAGCGTTCGGCTCCTGGAAAGGGCGGCCACTAAGATGACCCCATCTATCGCAGCTCTGCTTTATCTTGTCTCAGGCGTCTTGTTCATTCTGGCCCTGCGCGGTCTGTCCAGCCCTGAAACCAGCCGCCAAGGCAATACTTATGGCATGGTCGGCATGGCGATTTCGGTCGTCACAACCCTCTTGGCGGTCAAGCTTGACGTCACAACCATTGGCCTGATCCTCGCAGCAACCGCCATTGGCGGTGGTGTCGGCGCGGTGCTCGCCCGCAAGATTGCCATGACCAGCATGCCCCAATTGGTGGCGGCATTTCACTCGCTCGTCGGTCTGGCCGCAGTTTTGATCGCAGGCGCGGCTATGTATAGCCCGGAGGCTTTCCATATTGCGGCTGACGGTGGCGGTATCAAAACCGCCTCTCTGATCGAAATGGGCCTAGGCATTGCGATTGGTTCGATCACCTTTACGGGCTCGTTGATCGCGTTTGCGAAACTCAACGGCAATATGAGTGGCGCACCTATCATTCTGCCAGCCCGCCACCTTTTGAATATCCTCATTCTGGTCGGCATTATCGCGCTGATCGGGGTATTGATCGCAACCCAAGGCGCAGCATTGTGGGCCTTCTGGGCACTGGTTGCTCTGTCCTTCCTGTTGGGCGTGACTTTGATCATCCCTATCGGCGGCGCGGATATGCCGGTCGTGGTCTCCATGCTCAACTCCTACTCTGGTTGGGCTGCAGCAGCTTTGGGCTTCACACTGGAGAATAATGCACTGATCATCACCGGTGCTTTGGTTGGCTCGTCTGGTGCGATTCTGTCCTACATCATGTGTAAGGGCATGAACCGTAGCTTCATCTCGGTGATCTTAGGCGGATTTGGTGCAGCCGATGGGGCTGCTGTCGCGGGTGGCAAGGTCGAGACGCGTCCCATTAAGCAGGGTAGCGCTGAAGATGCGGCCTTCATCATGAAAAATGCAGAGCGTGTCATCATCGTGCCAGGCTATGGCATGGCGGTCGCGCAGGCTCAGCACGCCTTGAAAGAAATGGCTGATAAACTCAAGGCTGAAGGGGTGGAGGTTAAATATGCCATCCATCCAGTCGCAGGCCGGATGCCGGGCCATATGAACGTTCTGTTGGCAGAAGCCCAAGTGCCGTATGATGAAGTGTTTGAGTTGGAAGATATCAACTCAGAATTTGGTCAAGCAGACGTAGCCTATGTGATTGGCGCAAACGATGTGACCAATCCTTCGGCCAAAACCGACCCTCAAAGTCCGATCTTTGGGATGCCGATCTTGGATGTGGAAAAGGCGAAGACGGTTTTGTTCATTAAGCGCGGTATGGGTTCTGGCTATGCGGGCGTTGAGAACGAACTCTTCTTCCGCGACAACACGATGATGTTGTTTGCAGATGCCAAGAAAATGACCGAGGCGATCGTGAAGTCATTGTGATCAGCGAAATCTTAAGCTGATCACTTTACTAATAGGGTTTTCCTGATCCGTTTGAGCGTATCTGAGAACCCTATGACCCGACAGAAGCTTTCAGACTACCTTGGCAAGCCAGTGGTTCTGGTAGGATGCCTAGCCTTGGCTTGGCTCGGTAGTTTGGTTTTCTCAGTATGGATGCAACCGGCGGCTGATCTTGCGTGGCGCTACTTCATCGCAGACTCGATTTTCGACGGCAGAAGATTTTACCGCGACGTTATCGACCTTAATCCGCCACTTTGGTTCTGGGCGGCCATTCCTAGTGTCTGGCTGGGCAATCTATTTGGTATAGGCGCTCATGCTCCTGCTATGGTTCTCGCCCATTTGAGTGTCTTAGCGGCCCTTTGGATGTTTGCCCGTGGCGTCGACGGAATTCTATCCAAATCAGAGAAAAGTGTTGCCTTACTTGGCTTTGTGGTTGCTACTTTGTGGGTGGCGGTTGCCGATGTGGGTCAACGCGAGCAATCGGCATTGCTTGCAAGTCTCTTGTGGCTGGTTTTGGCGCTACGGCGTGAAGCTCAATTACCCGTATCATTCGGTCTTGCCGTCAGCATCGCGTGCTTTAGCGCTTACGGCTTTGCTCTAAAGCACTATTTTGTTCTCATTCCCCTTGCCGTAGAAATTGTCCTTGCGCTGCGCTTGGGCAAAAAGTGGAGCCCATTTCGACCAGAAACCCTTGTTTTGGGAGGTTTGGCGATCGGATATGCGCTCTTGGTATTCTTCTTTGCGCACGACTTTTTGACACAGATCATCCCGATGGCCGCAATCTCCTACGATGCGTTTGGCGTACGATCACGTCTGCCGCCTGAGCAGGCTTTTCTTCAGATCGTCGGTCCAGCCCAATTTTTACTGGTTCCCCTGATCCTTGCTCTCAGATTGAAGGAGCGTAGGCCGATTGTTTTAGGACTCCTTGGCCTTAGCTTGCTATTTTTGGTCATCATCATTGGCCAGATGAAGGGGTTTTTCTACCACTACATCGCCTTAAAAGGTGTTTGTGTGCTTATACTGATGCTCTGGGTCGGGCGGGACGAGCCGATGCCCTTGCTGGACGGCCTTTTGGTTCGACTTGGGCTTTTGGGCTTCTTTTTCTCAATGGTCGTCAGCCCTTTGCAAACTGTCATTAAAGAAGGCGCGACACCGGTTTCAGAGAATTTGCTTCGGTTGATCCGCTCCGAGCCAACCTCAAACCGCATAATGATCCTATCGACCGTGCCGCAGAACAGTTTTCTTGTTTTGGCGCAGGAAGGGCGTGGCTTTGGTGCCCGCCATTATTCGATGTGGATGGTCCCGGGCCTTATAGTGCGGGCACAAGACCCGAAGATGGCGCAAGCCGCTGAGGACCAATTAGCTCGCGTCCGCCGCGACTATCTCAAGGACATCCAGTGTTTCGCGCCCGCCATCTTGATTTCTCAAAGTGAACAATTTGAAGGCCGAAAGCCAATCAAGACCGAAGGTATGGCATTTCTACGCGAGGACCCAGCGACTAATCGTTGGATGGCGGATCATTATCGCTTGGAATCGCGCTTAGAGGACTTTCAGGTCTGGCGCTTGGCGAAGCCGCTGGATCCGCAAGGGACCAACTGCCAATCAAACAGGGGGTAAGCCCAGCGCCTTGCGAATAGCTGCGGCGATCTGGGCCGCGGCCCCAAAAGCCGTTTCAGATTGCGCGCCTTGTACCCCGGTGCCGCCTGAGACGATCAAGTCTGCATTCATTCGGCTCGGCCCTGTCCAGCGTTCATAAGCGGGGCGAACGGACGACAGATATTGGGCAGCAACCGTTTCAGGGGTCCGCCCTCGTTCGTGAATGTCGCGCAACAGACGACGCAGCAGCCGGATGTCTGAGGGCGTATCCACAAAGACTTTCAGATCGCACAAATTATAAATGGCGCTGTCGCATAGGGTGTGCGTGCCTTCGAGGATCACCACATCACAAGGTGGTAGGCGGTGCGTCGCTTCCCGCCGCCCATGGATGGTGAAGTCATAGATTGGCACGTCGACAGCTTCACCCGCTTTGATCGCCTTTAGGTGCTCCTCCAGCAGCACATGGTCGCGCGCTTCGGGTGTATCAAAATCATAAGTCGCGGGGTCAAACCCCGGCAGAGAGCGGCTGTCCTTGTAATAATCGTCTTGTGAGACAATGCGCGCCGTGAGAGGCCGCAATAGCCCGACCAATTGCGCAGCCGTTGTCGTTTTGCCTGAGCCCGAACCGCCGCTAATGGCCACCAGATAGGGGGAAGATGTCACACCCCTTATCCGAGGCGAACGGCAGTGCCGCTGGCTGCTACCATCATCATCGTCCCTTGATGGACGCCACCTTCGAAATCGATGGATACGCCAATGACGGCATCTGCACCCAAGGATTTTGCTTCAATCATCAACTCATCAATCGCGACTTGGCGCGCTTCGCGTAGGGTCTTTTCGTAAGCACCACTGCGACCCCCGATCACGTCGCGAATACCAGCAAACAAATCGCGGAATACGTTGGCCCCAATCACGGCTTCACCGGCAACGACGCCCAGATAATGGGTGACTTTTCGGCCTTCTACAAAATCAGTCGTGGTTACGATCATCTGACTCTCCTTCGATTGTCTCTTTCGTCTAAACCGCTTCGGCGAACCTAGTTGCTTTCAGGGTCTTTCAGAACCGCAGCAGGCATAGTGCCGACAAATGTCTGCACATTACAGCCATAGCCGGGCTTCAGGCGCGCTTCAGCTTGGTTGAGGCCGGAAAAATTCACAATTACCCGCTCATCCATATAAACAATTTGTGCGCCATCTATCTGAGGACCAATTTCGCTGCGGCAGGCCTTCTCATCACGGTTTTGGACATAAAGGCAGCTACACATTTGTCGGGCGATAAAGCCGGCACCGATCTCGCCATACTTGCGGGCTTGATAGCCAACCGCCAGCACGACGACAAATATGGCAACAAGGACGATGCCAACGATCGTGGAAAAAGAAGGCAGTTTGCGCACAGGCCATAGAACCTTATAAAGAGAGTTGTTAGAGACCAACCTAATCCGGTCTGTCCAATTCATCTAGAGGCTTATGATGCGCCGCGCCATGCGTCCCAGCAGAAACTTTCCAACCCTTTCCCGTCCAGTCTGGCTTGGCCTTGCCTTTTGCGCGACTGTCGCTGCTGGCCTAGGCACTTATGTCGTTGCCCAAGACGGCCAAAAGGCGCAAATGGCCGCCTATGCTAAGGGCCCTTTGGTGCCTCTGCCGCCCCAGCCAAAGGGCGTGCCGTTTCCAACTGAAGCTTGGCCGAGGGGGCAAGCGCCTGAAGCGGCAGCGCGGGTGATCAAGACCCAGTTTGATCAAGCGTTCAACAACTCGGACTCCCCTATGGGTCAGACGCGTGCTGTTATTATCGTTCAAGGCGGACGGGTGGTTGCCGAACGTTATTCAACCGGTTTTGATGAGAAATCGAAGTTGGTCTCTTGGTCCATGGCCAAAAGCGTGACCGCTAGCCTTGTCGGCATCGCCATGTTGGATGGCAAGCTCAAACTGGATCAACCCTTGAACGATCCCTTGTGGGATGATGGCGATCCCCGCCGCGACATCACCATCCGTCAGGCCCTGCATATGAGTGACGGGCTGCGCTGGCGGGAAGATGGCTATGCCGATCCCGTTTCTAACGATGCGGCGAAAATGTTGTTTGGCCCGGGTCGAGAGAACATCGTGGCTTATGTCACCGATCGTCCGACAGAGTTTAAGCCCGGCGAGAAGTGGCGCTATTCCTCTGGCACTACCAATTTGATTTCAGCGGCGGTCGCCCGCGCGGTGTCACCGCGTAACTTGAAAGATCCAACCGGGGCTGAGGGCTATCGTAACTTCATATATGATCGGCTGTTCCGACCTATTGGTATGAATAATGTGGCCGCTGAGTTTGATCTGGCGGGAAATTTCTATGCATCCTCCTTGATGCATGCGACTGCGCAAGACTGGGCTCGCTATGGCTTGCTCCATCTGCGGGACGGGGTTTGGGACGGCAAACGCATTTTGCCAGAGGGCTATGTCGATTTCTTGCGGACGCCAACCACCGCAGAAGGAACACCCGGCTATGGCGCGCATTGGTGGCTGAGCCTGCCCAATAAGCAGGGCACCTTGAAGAATGGCCCCTATGATTCGTTTGAGGCACATGGTTTCCAAGGTCAGTGGATTGGGGTGATTCCGTCCAAAGATTTGGTGATTGTCCGCTTGGGCCTGATGACCGACGAATCAGGCTGGGATACGTTGGATGCGTGGCTACAACCAATTGTGGATGCCTTTCCCGCTGTCACCCAGCCCTAAGAGCCGCCGACACCCCAATAAAGCGACTAGAATCGCGGGAATCCTCTTCATCTTCATGAAGAATCCCTAGCGGCTGTCTGGCTGCGTTAATCTCTCCTTAACTGAAAAATACATTTTGCGTGAAAAACCCCATTGACCGCTGCAGCAAGCCACATCCACTATATATGGTGTCTTGCTCAGGGGGCGGGCGCAAATTCTAGGCAGAACGCCGAATCATCCCACTCTGCGCAAACATGTGAGTCGCGCGAACGAACTTGTGTGCACCGCCACATTAGGGGCTGTTCAAAGGCTGGGGAATCGGGTGTTCTGATCGGCTGACGGGCCGCGTAACGATTTGGGAGCAGGAAGTATGAACGGGAATGATGCAGCCACCGCTAATGCCATTGAAGCTGTCGCCAGCGCAGCACCGGCAATTGCGCGCCGTGCAGTCCATCGTGGCAAGCCTAAAGCCGTTCAGCTTCGGATCGTAGAAAGCGTTAAGGTTGACCGGTCGCGCGATGCGCTATTGACCGATTTCGGCAAAACCACCTTGGAAGACCGCTATTTGCTGCAAGGCGAAAGCTACCAAGACATGTTTGCCCGCGTTGCCACCGCCTATGCTGACGATATCGCGCACGCCCAGCGCCTCTATGATTATATCTCCAGATTGTGGTTCATGCCCGCAACGCCAGTCCTGTCCAACGGCGGGGCAGAACGCGGCTTGCCCATCTCGTGCTTCTTGAATTCGGTGGACGACAGCCTGGATGGCATTGTGCAGTCTTGGAACGAAAATGTCTGGCTGGCTTCCAACGGCGGTGGCATTGGCACCTATTGGGGCGGCGTGCGCTCCATCGGTGAAAAGATTGGGGCCAATGGCCACACCAGCGGCATCATCCCTTTCATTCGCGTGATGGATTCCTTGACGCTGGCCATTTCTCAAGGTTCGCTGCGTCGCGGCTCGGCGGCTGTTTATCTCGACGTGCACCACCCTGAGATCGAAGAGTTCCTTGAAATCCGCAAGCCTTCTGGCGATTTCAACCGCAAGAGCTTGAACCTGCACCATGGCATCAATATCACCGATGCCTTTATGGAAGCTGTTCGCACCGATGGTGACTTCGACCTGATCAGCCCCAAGACCAATGATGTGGTGCGCACGGTTAAGGCGCGCAAAATCTGGCAGAAAATCTTGGATCTACGCTTGCAAACGGGCGAGCCCTATTTGCTGTTTGTCGACACCGTCAACAAAGCCATGCCAGCCCACCAACGCAAGCTGGGCTTTAAGGTTCGTCAATCAAACCTCTGCAGCGAAATCATGCTGCATACCGGCAAAGACCATTTGGGCAAGGACCGCACCGCCGTGTGCTGTTTGTCGTCGCTTAATGCTGAGACCTATATGGAGTGGAAGGACGATCCAAACTTCATCGAGGATATCTTCCGCTTCCTCGATAATGTGTTGGAAGACTTCATCCAGCGCGCGCCTGATGAGATGGAACGCGCAACCTATTCGGCCTTCCGCGAGCGGTCGGTCGGTTTGGGCATCATGGGGCTACACTCCTTCTTGCAAGCCCAAGGTGTTCCGTTTGAAAGCGCCATGGCAAAAAGCTGGAATATGCGGATTTTCAAGCAGGTCCGCCAAGCAGCAGACGCGGCTTCGGTGAAACTGGCGCAAGAGCGGGGGCCCTGCCCAGATGCGGCCGAACAAGGCGTCATGGCCCGCTTTACCCATAAGCTGGCGATTGCCCCGACCGCTTCGATCTCGATTATTTGTGGTGGCACCAGCGCTGGCATTGAGCCAATCCCAGCTAATATCTATACCCACAAGACCCTTTCGGGCTCTTTCTCGGTCAAAAATCCGTATCTAGAGAAGCTGTTGGACACCAAGGGTCTCAATAGTGATGCGACTTGGACCTCAATCCTTGAGAATGAAGGGTCGGTCCAGCATCTTGAGTGTCTGACAGAGCTGGAGAAGTCGGTCTACAAGACCGCCTTTGAATTGGATCAGCGCTGGGTGATTGAGCTTGCCGCAGATCGCACGCCCTATATCTGCCAAGGCCAAAGCCTCAACGTCTTTATTCCAGGCGATGTTGATAAATGGGACTTGCACATGCTGCATTGGTCGGCTTGGGAAAAGGGCATCAAGAGCCTGTATTACTGCCGCTCTAAGTCCATCCAACGCGCCCAAATCGCGGGCTCGGCCAATAAGGGCGAGGACGTTGTCGATATGGAAAGCAGCGCGCCTACCAATTATGATGAGTGCTTGGCCTGTCAATAAGCGGGCCATCGCTACGGATACTTACAGCGGGTCTGCTTTTATTGGGTGGGCCCGTTTGCTTGTCCGGCAATCGCGATCCTATTGATCCGCGCAAAGCGCAAGAATGAGCCCATGGGGAATTCTGTCCAGCTGCGATTGGCAGCTTCAAGCCCCAAAGCGTCGGCCACATCAAACACATAATCCTGACAGGCATAGGTTCTACCCCTATCTGGTCCAATCAGGCTGGGCCGCAAGCGATAGCGATTCTCGGTACGCCAGCGCCGATCTACCGCAAGGGCGGCCTGATAGCGTGCTTCATCGACACGAACATGCACCTGTAAATGCCGCCACCAGCCATCATCGACCTTCATCAGGCCCGGCACATAGTCTTGGCCGGTGACGGTGCCCCACGGCAGGATAAGCGCTGCGGCCATCGCCTTGATCGCTTGGATCTGGTCATTGGCATAATAGCCACTCTCCCGACTGCCGGGCTTTGCTAAGGGTGGCGTTTCGGGCCACTCCAGCCACAGGTGACCGATGAAGTCGCCCTTGGAAGGCGTGGGCTTGGTGGCAATAATGGTGATGACGCGACCAAGCGTGGATTTATCCGTGCGAAGATCAAGCGCGGCTGCTCGGGGCACAGGCTCGATCGGTGCGTAATAGGAACGCATCCAAGCCGCCACGACGAGGCCGAGGTTTAGGACAACCCATGCCAATAAGGCCAGCAAAGTCATCAAAATGAGTTTGCCTCGCCGCCATTTGGTTGCGCCCGCGGTCTTGGTTGTGGCAGTCTCTCGCAATGCGCTATTCAATTCGACCTGCCACGTTAGAGGATGCAGCCTCTATTCAAGCAATCTATGCTCACCATGTCAAAACTGGCACTGGAACCTTTGAACTGGAGCCGCCAGACGTAGCGGAAATCCAAAGTCGCATGACGAAAATTGCAAAGCGGGGCAGCCCTTGGTTGGTGGCCTGTAACGACGAGGGACATCTTATTGGTTATGCCTATGCTGGGCCGTTCCGGGAGCGGCCAGCCTATGACTGCACGGTGGAAGACTCCATTTACCTCGGCCCTGAAGCCATTGGCCGCGGTATTGGTCGAGCGCTTTTGGCCGAATTGATCGCTCGCTGCACCGAAACCGGCTATACCCAAATGCTCGCCGTCATTGGCGATAGCGGCAATCTAGCCTCCATCGGTCTGCATCGTGCCATGGGGTTTGAGGATGTCGGCGTGCTTCGCGATGTCGGCCACAAATTCGGCCGTTACCTCGATGTGGTGATTTTGCAGAAAAGTCTGTGAACAAGTCGCCAGAAACGGGGAATCATTGTTTCGTGTTGGCGCGATGTTGTTAAGCTGGTTTTAACCATGCCTCGATCTATATGTAGGGGCGAACAGCACGAAACACACACGATATAGGGGCGATCAATGGCATTTGGTGATAATGGTACGGGCGTCGGGTTGGTCACACCATCTCATAGTTACAAGCCATTCCGTTATCCTTGGGCCTATGAGTTCTGGAAGCGCCAGCAACAAGTTCATTGGTTGCCTGAAGAAGTGCCGCTGGGCGAAGATTGCAAAGACTGGGCGACCCGTCTGAACGACAATGAGCGCAATTTGTTGACCCAGATTTTCCGCTTCTTCACCCAATCCGATGTGGAAGTGAACGACAATTATATGGAGCGTTACGCCCGCGTCTTTAAGCCGACCGAAGTCAAAATGATGCTGTCGGCCTTCTCCAACATTGAGACCGTGCATATCGCCGCTTACGCGCTCCTGCTTGAGACCATCGGCATGCCCGATTCTGAGTTCTCGGCCTTCATGGAATATGAGGCGATGCGCGACAAGCACACCTATATGCAGGACTTTGGGGTCGACACCGAAGAAGACGTGTTGCGCACCTTAGCAATGTTTGGCGGCTTTACCGAAGGCCTCCAGTTGTTTGCGTCGTTTGCCATGTTGATGAACTTCCCGCGCTTCAACAAGATGAAGGGCATGGGGCAGATTGTGTCTTGGTCAGTTCGCGATGAAAGCCTGCATTGCGAAGGCATGGTCAAATTGTTCCACACCTATGCCCGCGAAACCGGCAAGCTTTCTGCTTCGGTGAAAGACGATATCGTCGATTGCTGCAAAACCGTGGTGAAGCTGGAAGACAAGTTCATCGATTTGGCCTTTGAAATGGGCCCTGTGCAAGGCATGGTTCCAGAAGATATCAAAGCCTATATCCGCTACATCGCTGATTGGCGCTTGTCGCAACTCGAACTGCCAACCGTTTATGGCGTGACCGAGCATCCATTGCCTTGGCTCAGTCCCATGCTGAACGGTGTGGAGCATGCCAACTTCTTTGAAGCCCGTGCGACCGAATACTCAAAAGGCGCCACCAAGGGCGATTGGCACGGGGAAGAGGGTGTGTGGTCGATGTTTGATCGCATGCTTCAAAAGCGCTCTTCCGAAGATGCGCTCTAGGCCCTTCTATTTGAACATTCATGCCGCTTGCGCGGCATGAATTGCCTACTAGTTCCAAAACTAATCACCAAAATAGCTGAATTTATCAAAGATTTGGCTGGCATGCTTCTTGAAGTGAGATCATCGAACAGGATGGTCTCACATGCGCCTCAATCTCATTCCCGTCGACAGTCTGACCCGCATTGCATGGGCATTGGTCGATGCCCATGGCGATGAAGCCCTCGGCGTTGCTGATCGCACAATACGCGAGCTGGAAAGCGAAGGCTCACCTGTTGTGGCAGATGCCTGGCGGGGCTTGCGCTCTGTTTTAGAGGACGTGCTGGGGGGCAGGCTGGGCCGCGACACCCCCACCATCCACTAGCGCCAGATCCAGACCAATATTGCGGTAACCCCAATCAATAGGGCCGCTTGGATGCGATAATTCTGCCAGAGCGGGCGGGTCCGCAGGTGCTCGGTCTCAGCATCATAGTCAGCCTTGCGCCACATCAGGGTTTCAATCTGGGCGAGTTCTGGCGCAGGGGCGAGGAGCGAGCCTAGAACCGTTGCGACCAGTGCCACCGCGAAAATCACCACTGCGGCAATCAAGAAGTGCATGTTGACGGACTTCTCCATCGCAATGGTGATGAACAAATAGATACCACACATCGTGCCAAGCGTCAGTCCAATCTTGGCACCGGTTGCGTTCGCCCGCTTCCAGAACAGGCCCAAGACAAACAGGGCCACGATCGGCGGCACCGCATAGGCCAGCACGGCTTGGATATATTGCCACAGTGAGTCTGCGTGTTTTTCGATAACGGGGATCCAAGCAATCGCCAACACCATCAAGACAAGGGTGGTGATCCGACCGATCCGCACCAGCGCTGTCTGGCTTAAGTCTGGAGCGATCTTGCGCGCAAAGTCCATCGTTACCAGGGTTGAGGCCGAATTGAAGGTCGAAGCGATGGACGACATGATCGCAGCCAAGAAGCCTGCAATTACAATCCCGACAATCCCAACAGGCAAAAGATCAAAGATCAGGGTCGGATAGACCATGTCGCCTTTGGCCAAATCTGGATAAATCAGGATGGCCGCCGTGCCGGGCAGAACCATCAAGAACAAGATTGGCAGCTTCAAGACACCGGCAAACAAGCTACCCCAACGCCCATGATCAAGGGTTTTAGCGCTCATGACACGTTGGGCCATGAATTGGTTGGTGCACCAGAAGTAAAAGCCTAGAAGCGGCACCCCTGTAATCAGGCCAAACCACGGTACGCCTTGATCGTCATTGGGCCGGATCAGGCTGAGTTTCTCGGGGTCAACTTGGCTCATTACAACGTGCCAACCACCAGCCTTTGCAAACGAGAAGTAGGCGATGAAGACAGATGCGCCAAGCAACAAAATCGTCTGGACCACTTCGGTCACCATCACGGCGCGTAGTCCTCCCAAAGCTGTGTAAAGCCCTGCCGTCACCGCCAGTATGGCTGCAATTTCCCACAACTCGAGACTTGGGAAGAGGAGTTTGAACAGGATCGCACCACCAAATAAAGTCGCGGCGGTATCGACGACAATATTGAGGAAAATCGTCAAGCCTGAGAAATAAAGCCGGATGGAGGAGGAATAACGCCGCTCGAGAAACTCGGGCATGGTGTAAACTTGGCTGCGCAGCACGGCAGGCAACACAAACACACAATAAATTGCCAGAATGACGGTGGCCATCCACTCGTAATTGAACACCGAAATGCCAATCGTATAGGCAGCCCCCGCAAGGCCGATCAGCGTCGTGGCAGAGATATTGGAACCGATGAGGGCGAGGCCAATGGTTGGCCAAGTCGCAGAGCGGGAGGCGAGGAAATAGTCCTTGGCATCTGTCTGCCCGCGTGAGGCGACCAAGCCTAATAGGATGATACCCACCATGTAGCCGATGACGATGATCCAGTCCAAGCTCGCCATCGATGCTTGTAGCGTGTCCATGTCTCTTCCCCCAGATGTGACGGGTTATCTGCGCAACCGTCCGATCACGCTAAAGTGACCACTCTCGTTCGACAACCATTGAAGCGTGAGTTTTCACAGCGCCTATACGCCACGGCATTTCCGCCCTCGCAAGGCTTGACCCGGTTCCAAACTTCAACGGATACTGGCCTAAGTTAGCCGCCAACGCGCCTTAGAGGCTGGTGAAGATGTTAGATATACTCGAATCCTTGGTTACAGATCAGCCGCTATGGCACTTGTGCCTGATCCTGCTGGTCAGTCTGGTCGTTTTCGAATTCTTGGGCCGGAAGCTGCGCCAAGTTTTGCGTCGTCGGGTTGGTGCTCTCTCTGATGACAAGCCAGATGGGGTGGACTATCTGCTTTCCAGCGTCTTTTCGCTGTTAGGCCTTTTGATTGCTTTCACCTTTGGCATGGCCTTGGACCGTTATGAGTCGCGTCGCGATCTGGTGGTGCAGGAGGCCAATGCAATCGGTACCGCTCATATCCGTACCGCTTTCGCCGCTGAGCCTTTGCGTACGCAGCTGCGAGAACAATTGGAGGCCTATGCCAAGACGCGCTTAGCTTATGGTCAGGCTGCCTTCCACGATAAGCCACCCTTGGCTGCTGAGGCCGAGCGTCAACGCGCCATGCTGGCGACCCTTGGCATCGCCGCCACCCAGAGTGTTGCGTCTGCCCCGATGGGCCCTGCCGTCATGGCAAGCGTCAATGAGGTTATCGATGTCGGCAGCGCGCGCGAGGCGATCAATCTCGCCAAAGTGCCAACCAGCGTTGTTGCGATGTTGATCGGTTATGCCTTCATTGCAGCCTTTGTTCTGGGCTATTCGCAACCCATCCTAAGCCTTGTGCACCGGATAGGTAACGGCTTGCTATTTCTGCTCCTAACCCTCTCGCTAGTTACCATCTTTGATCTCGACCGCCCGGCAACTGGCACGATCAAAGTCAGCCAACAGCCATTGGTCGACCTCATTCGCGGGTTTAAGAATTAGCGTGAGCCCTTCGCGCCAGACGCAACGCCTGAGCACTAAGGCCCTCTAAAACTCGCGTGGCACGGGAATCGCTTCTCCAGATAGGCTTGTCCCAAACAGACACAAATGCCCTTGGCATTGTCTGGGACCCAATTTGGAGTGAAGAGAATGCGCAAACCAGTCATCGTTGCTACAGCTATCGTCGCTGCTGCTTTGGCAGCAGGTTTTGCCTTCGCAGGCGTCCAAACCACCGGGGGCCAAGCCAGCACTCCAGAGCGGGACGCAACCTATCGCAGCTGCTTGCAAGCAGCGGACGCTAAGTTCGACGGCCTCAATCTCGACCTTTTGGTTGGCGAAGCAGCTGACAAGGTCGCCTTACGCAATCGCGCTATGCGTGCGCATTGCGACGCCTACCGCGCAGACCTCACCACCCGCTGGAACGGCTTTGCAGACTCCTGCCAAGATACTGCCGCTTACTCTGGCCTTGAAGGCAAGAGTTTGAGTGTCACCAGCGTTTCCAAAATGCGCCAAATCTGCACCGCCATGACGGCTACACAATCGGTAGCGAAATAGGGCTTGCGCCTGATCACTCCCTTCTTGCGCCTTCAAACATGAATACAGCTTTTGCCTTGGCACCGCCTGCGGCAAAGATGTTCAAAGTCAGATTGAAAAGGTCGGGGACCGGCTTTCGCCGTCGTGGTTGACGGCACCTTTGTTGTCACCCCACCAGTACCGACAGCGCACAAATGATTTTGATACGGCCCAAAATGGGTTTGACTTTGCCTTGAGCCGTCTTCCCATTAGACATCTCCGCATTCGGATTAGGAGCGGAACAAGTTTTGGGCCCGCATCTGAGAGCAGTAAGAGGTGCGCCAAAGTGGATCTGTTGAGCTCGCCTAAATGACTGATGTTGGCCGAAAGGGGATGGTCTGGCTTGGGGTAGGTTGGGTCCGTAAGTTGCCATTTCCAGGCACTGAACGCTAAGCGCCACTTCCGATCCTTCATGTCAATCACCATCGTAAGGTCAAGACTCGAAACGCCATCAAATGATTGGCGATCAGAAACCACCACAGCGGAAAGTCCGTACGAGTCAGTCGGATGTCGCCAATTGAATCATCACGGTCAAACAAGCGGTGGCCGATCAAGCCCGGCGTAACATGAGCTATCGGAAAGCCGATGATCGTCCATAATGGCCACACCGTGAGGCTCGCTCCGATTACACCCAGGCCCGCAAAAACGCCAATGATATGAAGTGCAAGGTTGATGGGGTGCTGATGATCTGCACGATACGCTGTCGCATAAAACTCGCTAAATGACATTCGCTCCTTACTCGCGTCTGGCATTGCTATACTCCTTCCAAATGAACTTGGTGTACGATATGAGTGATCGCTCATATTTCCTACTCGCATTCACCAGTTCTTCGCATGGAACCCACCAATGTCTCTTGATCCCCGAAAAACGCCGAAACAAGGGCGCGCCCGCTCGACCTACGACGCGATACTTGAGGCTGCTGCTCACATTATTGCGGGTCAAGGCCTTGCAGCTTTTAACACCAATGCGGTCGCCGAACGTGCCGGCGTCAGCATCGGCAGCCTGTATCAGTATTTTCCGAACAAGGACGCTCTTATGGCAGCGCTCATCCAGCGACAGCAGGAAGCGCAATTGGCCACGCTTCAAGCTGCGGCAGAAATGGTTGGGTCTGAGAGGACGCTGGAGAAGGTCGTGCGAAGCTTGGTGCGCGCTGCGATGCAGCATCATCGTGATGACGATCTGCTTGCGTCAGCGGTTGATCATGAAGAAGCGCGGCTGCCCTTGGACGACTTGCTCTCTTCATATCTCGAAAAAGCGGGGGCGGTCGTTGAGGTGATGCTGGAACGATTTCAGCACGAAATACCTTCCATCATGCCCAAGGTCGCTGCGCGCACGCTTCCGGCGCTAGTCCGCTCCGTAACCGATGCATGGGCGAATCTTAGCCCACCGCAGCTGGAAAAGGCCGAAGACGAGGCGGTGCGAGCCGTACTGGGATATCTGAGAATTGGTGGCGAATAGGCTTGAGCCGACGGATAAACGAACTGGCTCCAATAGACTTAAGCAAAGGGCAGTTTGGCAGTATTGAATTGCAGACTCGACATTGCGGAATCCTAGCCCATGCCGCCATTTGTATGACGTCAAGCTTTGCGACCTATGGCTGCTTGTTGGACAACCAAGTTTCCGTCAGAAGGCCAACCCTGGCGCAAAGCAGACCGGCGGCTTACCTGTACAGTTGGTCTCAGAACCCCAGCGAAGTTTCAGCTGATCACGTTCTTTCTGAGCGTTTGGATTTGATGCATGGAGCACAGTCAATAGAAGAGGTCGGCAGCGCGGGATACGGAAACGAACAATGTTTTGGCCTGCTGCGTGTAACAGCGCTTGCAACTGGGCGGAATTCGCCCATAACTCTAATCTTTGTACTTTAGCAAATATGCTGAGGATCGGCACAGCGGGTGACAAAAAATCGTCTGGCGACTGACAAAGCGGGAAGTAAGAATGGTCGATATCATCAAACGTACGACCCTTATGGTGCGCGACGCAGAACGGGCCGCTCATTGGTATGAAGCTGTTTTTGGGATGAGCCGATGGATGGATGTGCCTTTCACTTTGTCAGGCACTCAGCTGGCGGCTGGCAAAAAAGGTGATCAGACCCGATTGGTGATCCTAAAATGCGACCATGATATGATCGGGATGATTGGCCTTCTTGAATGGCTCGACCCAAAGCAGGATGCGCCCCTCGAATTGCCAACAAAAATTGGCTTCGGCGCACCAATTTTTGTTGTCGCGGCCAAGGATTGCAGGGCATCTGTCGAGCGCGCGCGCGCCTTAGGATCGTTCATTTATTGCGAGCCCTGTGATTCAACGGTCACGGGTGCGGATGGAAACGAAAAGCAACTAATCGCGGCCAGTTTCTTTGACCTAGACGGTTACTTTTTCGAAGTGAATGAGCACATTAAATGAGAGAACTCGCCGCCTTTGACGCTTTAGCGGATGGCAAGTCCATCCATGACGACGCTAATTTCAGCTGGCGCGTGGCGCGCCATCCGGTCGGCAATGTCACGCCAGATGACTTCAGCTGGGCACAAAGTGCGATCCCCGAGCCAGAGCCGGGGCAGGTCTTGCTGAAGACACACTACCTTGGCCTTGCGCCTGTCATGCGCATGTACATGATGGGCGGCAGCCCGTCGGGCGAAGTGCCGCTCGGGATCGGCGATGTCATCCATGGCCGTGGGGTCGCCCAGATTATCAAGTCGCGCAATCCCAATTGGCGCGAAGGTGACCTCGTACAGGGCCAAATGGGTTGGCAGACTTACAAAGTCTCGTCCATGACCCCGCAAGAAAAATTCTTTCCAATGCCAAAAAATGGCCTGCCTGCAGCGCTAGGGTCAGGCGTACTGGGGATGACGGGGCTCTCTGCCTATGCGGGCCTGTTTCCAACTGGCGACCCGCGCAAAGGCGACCTCATGGTCTTATCGGGTGCTGCCGGTGGTGTTGGTTCAATGGTCAGCCAGATTGCAGCCAATGTGGTTGGTTGTGATGTCGTCGGCATTGCTGGTGGGGCGGGCAAATGCGCTTTTGTGCGCAATCATGGCTGCTCTGCAGCAATCGATTATAAGAATGAAAATCTGGTCGAACGGCTCGATGCGCTTAGGCCGGATGGCATTGATCTGTATTTTGACAATGTCGGTGGAGAAACCTTGGAAGCCTGTATGGAGCGCCTACGCATGCATGCGCGCGTGGTTCTGTGCGGGTCAATCAGCGAGTATGCGCGCACCGATCCTTTCGCTTTGGCCAATTATACAAGACTTCGCAGAACCGATAGCCGCATGCAGGGCTTCTTTGTTTACAACCACATTCACCGCTGGGACGCTGTCATGGCGGATCTGGCGGGCTGGATCCGTGAAGGCAAGCTGAAGCCAGTTCAAGACATCATCACAGGGTTCGAAAACATGCCTAAGGCCTTGGCCCAACTTTACTATGGTCAAAATGTAGGTGTGCAATGCTGCTCGGTTCGCGGCGAACCAAAGGATTGGCGATGACGGGTCTTCGTTTCCAGCGCGGGAATTATGTTGTCGCCGATTTGGATCGGGCGTTGACCTTCTATCAGGATGTTCTGGGTTTTCAGGTGACCTACATCCTGCCTCCCAATCCAACGAGCTATTCCTATTCGGTGTTCGCTATTCCGGCCGAAGCCGTGATGCGCTTCTGCGTGTTGTCAACACAAACTCAAGTGCGCGTTATGGCGCTAACAGAGGTCGCCAACCTATCCTTGTCTGCAGTCCCCCATCCTCGTCGGTCTGCAATTGTCCTGGAGATTGACGAGCTTGATGCAGCAATTGCTGGCGCGCTCGCCTTAGGTCTCACCGTCTATGATGAGGAAGTTTTGCACACCAAAGATGGGCGCATCGGCCGCGAAATCGGGATTGTCGACTTTGATGATAATCTGGTGGTGCTCTACAAAATTCTAGGAGAAGCATAATGGGGGATCGTTATCCGACAGCGCGGGCAGGCTGGACGCTCACCGTCATGCTGACCATTGCATACATTTTCTCTTACCTAGATCGAAACATTCTTGGCTTGTTGATTGGTCCGATCAAGCAAGATTTGGGTTTGCGAGATGATCAATTAGGCTATGTCATTGGTCCGGCGTTCGCGATTTTCTACGCGACAATGGGACTTCCTTTTGGCTGGCTGGCAGATCGCGTCAAACGAACCCGTTTGGTCGCAGCCGGTATTGCCTTTTGGTCGTTGGCAACAGCTGTGACGGGCTTCGTAACCGGCTTCTGGCAATTGTTCGCTGCCCGAATGGCCGTCGGGATTGGTGAAGCGGTATTGAGCCCATCAGCCATGTCGCTCATCGGTGACAGCTTTCCTGAAGAAAAGCGCGCACGACCCGTTGCTTTTTATTCCGCTGCGCTCTCGCTAGCGGTTGGGTTAAGTGCCATCGCGACCTGGGGCATCATCAGCTGGGCCAAAGGCTCTGCCACCATTGCCGTGCCACTTCTCGGCGACTTAAAGCCGTGGCAGTTTTCCTTTGTTGCCGTCGGTCTGCCGGGATTGTTGGTCGCACTGATATTCCTGCTTCTGCCCGAACCGCCGCGTCAGCCCGCCGTCAAAGGCGAGGAAGGTAATGGCGTGCGCGACGCTGCGCGCCTGATCGGCGGGAATTGGCAAGCCTATTTGGGTGTGATTTTGTTGGTCTGCGTCATGACGACAGTGACATATGGCCAAGGCAGTTTTGGTCCCGCTGCGTTTAACCGTGCCTATGGTTGGCCGACAGAAATATACGCGCTTTACAATGGTATCGGCACGATGATCGTTGGGCCCGGCTCACTTGTTTTGACCAGTTGGCTCATTATGCGGATGCAGGCCAAAGGCATGTCTGATGCCCCCTATCAGGTTAGCATGTGGGCCTTTATCATGATGGTTGTGCTGTGCACCCTGCCGTTTCTCGTAAACATGCCTGTGGCCACATTGGCGCTGAACATTCTAAGTACTGTTCCCCTGTCGATGCTAACTGCTGGGGCGATGCTGGCGCTGTTGGCGATCACACCATCATCCGTGCGCGGCCAAGTGGTTGCGCTTTATTATGTTGCGATCAATATCACGGGCTTGTTCCTTGGACCTACAACGGTGGGCTGGCTGTCGACCAACCTGTTCGGCGAAGCCAACTTACGTTGGGCGATTGCCATATTGCCCGTCATCTTTGGCGTTATTCCTCTGATTTTGCTGCCAGCGATTGGTCGAGCCTATCGCTTACGCCTTGCTGCGCTGGAGCCTGCCAGCACATAGGCGTTAAACTTGCGTGCCAGACTGGCCAGATGTCGGCGATCAGGGGCAGACGGTGGGCTAGGGGCCAAAGCTGAATTCTCTGCATTTGCAGATGACTTTGATGCAACCATTAGCGCTGCAGCGCGCGCGATGGAAAAAATCTAGAACCCTTTTCTATCAAAACCTGCGCCTGCGATGAGAATGCAGTCGGGGGCTAACAATTTCGAACTTGGGTCCTCACCGTGTTTGGCGGCCGCCTTTGAATGTCACGCAAGACTAATTGTAAATGCTCTGCCACCCATCGCTGCGCCTTTAAATGTCTGCTTTAGAGAATGGAGTAATACTTTCCGGTAGAGCGCCTGTGGCGCATGTGGGACTATCCGAATTTCGACAGAACTTGGCCGAAAGCGGATAATCTGGTTTCTAGGGTTTTATCAATTTTGGCTATGTGAAAGGACCCTGCCTATCGCAAGATCGTCCAAAAAGGACGTGTCCAAGAAGCCTCAGCCTTAAGATGCACTTCGATAGCGTGCTTGTGCAAAACCATCGGAATTGGCCGTCAGATCGCCGGATATATGATGCAGGCCTGCAGCCGTCGTCATATGTATGGCAGTTCCAGCGGGGCCTTGGACGCGCGCGAGAAAGCCGTCAGCTTCGCGGGTTAGTTCAACATGTACATCGCCGACAGGGGTTGGAAAAACGCCCGATGCGTGATCGAGACTAGCCAAGTTCGGCGCGACACCAATACTGAGATAACCCGGCGACAATGGATAAACGCCCAGCACGCGGCGGCTCAATTGCCAAGTAGGGGAGGCCGAGAAGGCGTGGCACAGACTCGCGGTTGGTTCAAAACTCTCCCATAAAGTGGTTGCGCCGCGCGCGAGCATCGGACCAAAGCGCGCGCGCATCAGCTCAATAGCTGCACCCAATTCGCCGCGCTCGGCCAAAGCCTCATAGACGAAGTGGCTGTAGAAGGTATTGGCAAGGACCACACCACTATCAGGATCCAAGGTTTCACCGCTATTGGCAATGGGCGGCGCGGCAGTGAAGGTGAGACGCTCCCCATCCGTGATACGCGCGATAGCAGATGCCGCGCGGCTGTCGGGCATCTCGCCCCACAACATGAGAGCTGCATTGGCATGTTGGGAAACACGAAGTTCCTGTTTTCCTGTTGAGGGGTCAAGGACGTCCACATAGACACCGCGCCTCTCATCCCAATGGAGCTCATGCAATGCTGTTTGTGCCTTGAGCGCGCGGGCTCGATATGTAGCAGCGGCCCGACCCATGTCGCAGGCTTCACACAATGCGGCGGCGGCTTTCCAAGCGCCGACCAATTGGGCATTCAAGGCAGCGGCAAAGCCATGGCGTCCTACACCCGCCCAATCCATGAAATGCCAGTAGGGCATATTTGGCAAAAGCCCATTGTCAGCCAATAGTCGTTCAAACCACGCCAGAGCCTTTTGGATCGAGGGCATGATGGTCTCGATCGTGGCTAAATCTCCACTGTGCTGATAATGGTCACCCGCATTCAATATCCATTGCAGCGTCCAATCCGGAATCAGAAGTCGATCTGTATGATGGTCGCCGGGGGCAAACATTTGTGTCAGCCCGTCAGGTCGTTGGCTTTCCGCCGTTTGGCAAAGGAACTTCGCGTTTAACGGCACAATACTTGGCCCAAACGCCGCCCAACCCACGAGATTTTCAACGGTCGCATCCCCAAGCCATTGGCGCTGCTCCCGGCTTGGACAATCTTCCCACGCATCATGCATACACATTTCTAGTGTATAGGCCCCTGTGGCCCAAAGCTCATTGAGAAAGGGATCAGAGCAGGTAAAACTGCCGCGTCTGTCGACCGGATAATTCTCAGTTTTGGCACCAAGGCCGGTTAATGTTAGGCCGTCTGGGGCATTGCGAATGACAACTTGCATCCATCGGATCGCGCACCATTCAAACCGCTCGAAGACTTGCTCACCTGGCCGCGCTGTATAGCGACAGATATGGGCATCGAGCCCCAGGAGCGGTGTCCGCGTAAGTCGCACATCTGCCTTTAGCCCAGCCGGGTCCCATTCACCCGGTAAATGCTCCGAGCAGGCAATCTCGATCATTTCGCCGCCTTTGGCGATCATTGAGATGCGTGGGCGAGCTGTGATGATGCGACCGAAATCCAGCAAGAAGGAGACATCTTGGTCTGACGTCGTCTTGATTGTGACATTGGCATGCTCGGGCTTCAAAAGCTCCATGCGATCAGACACTGCGTCTTCAGCGCCAACCAGCAAATCTTCTTCATAAAGACGACGCTCAATGGGTAGACTGGAATCAGAGCGTTGGCCTTTGATCCAAACCACGCGTTTTGCGCCTACCAAGCCATAGCGCATCGGTGGAATGCCGCGCGGCACAAGGGTCGGAAAAGGTTTGACTTCCAAACCGCCAAAGAAAGCCTCTGGTCCACCCCCGCCCGCCTGCAGGATTTGAGCCTCGTCCCATGCGGCATCATCAAAGTCAGGGTCCAACCAATTGTCCGGCAACAAATTGGCATTAAGGCTTTCGATAAAGCCAAGGCCATGATTGATCCGCGGAGTCGCTTGCTCCCAAGCATGGCTTTCTAGGCAGCGCCACGCGCCATCGCTAATTAGGCGTTGTGTCTGGGATGGTGTCGTAATCTGGCCTTCAACCCAAAGGCCACCCTCGCCAAACACAGGATTCCACATACCTTTGACGCCTTCGTAAAAGGCGGTATCGACGCCGTAGGTATGGATCAAAACACAGATTGCGTTCGCGCCAACACGCAGATGTGCCTCGATCGGCCAAGTATCATAGCGCTGGAACAAGGGGCTGCACCGAACCGGTCCCCGGCCAATTTCTCTTCCATTGACGAATGCCACATAACGTCCGTCAACTGTGATCGAGAGCTCGGCCTGGGTCGGCACATCCGAGACGTTTACCACCCGACGAAACAAGAACCACCGATTGGGCTTTTCTTTGCGTGCGCCGCGGCCGCGCGGGGCAGCCAACTGACCCATAGGGTCAATAGGCTGTCTTGGTGACCAGATGAAAGGGGCAGGTGGATTCAAGCGCATTGTTAAACGTCCCCGTTTCGAACTTCAAACACACCTAAAGGCAAAACAGAGGCCTTCTCATTGGCAGAGATCTTGGCTGACTAGAACAAACGTCTTCAGGAATGTGCTAATCGCAGGAAGATGCATTCCAGCCATCGAATGCACTAAGGTCAAGCACAACGGGAAGTTCAATACAGCTGCCCTAGACAGACACGGAAATACCCGCAGTCGTCCACCCCACCGAAAAGTTTTCCATAGCTCCCTTCACAGACCAAAGCCGTCAAACCATGGTAGCAAATTGGTGGCAAACCTAAAATGGGTATCTTTCCCGACCCGCCGCAAAGCTTGGTCTCGGCTTTCAGTTGTTGATTTTTAAATAAAAACTGGTGCCGCAAACAGGATTCGAACCTGCGACCCCATCATTACGAAAAGTGAACCCCTCGTTTTTTCGCGTTTTCACGGCTTGTCACGATTTTTCGCAATATATTGCGCCACATAGATTTTCTTGTAATGTTATGGGACAGCTTGTTACTGAGTTTTTCCCATTTGGTAGCAAATTGGTAGCAAAAAAAGCTGAAAATGGGTCCAAACTTCGCCGTTTTTGAGATGATGGTGTCGCGTGATGGGGTCAATTGATAGCACAAAAATGGCATAGGAAGTTGACAATGTCAGACGTTTTGAAGGCAAAAATCAATAAGCGATTTGTCGATTCCGCGATGCCGCCGGAGACTGGAGACACGCGGATTTGGGACATTGAGTTGCGTGGCTTCATGCTCCGGATCTCGTCGAGTGGCCGAAAGACCTATTGCGTGAAGTATCGCGTGAACCGTCAACAGAGATGGATGACGATTGGTGAACACGGTTTGCCTTGGACTCCTGAAGCGGCGCGCAACCGTGCGCGCGAAGTCATCACAGAGGCGACCAAGGGTATCGACTTATCTGAGACCCCGAGTGAGCGGGTTAAGGCTTTGGCCGGAAAAGGTGGGCTGGTCATAGCGAAGGCCATGCGCGATGCCACTATCGGCCAGCTGTTTGAGATATATTTCCGCGATGGGCCTAGTGATAAGCCGCTGAAGCGGGAGTCGTCTTGGTCAGTCGATGCCACATCCTATAAGCGCCACATCAAGCCGCTCTTGGATGATGTCATCGCGAAGGATATTCGGCCCAGTGATCTCGCCGCGTGGCAAAGAGATGTTGCGGCGGGCAAGACATCACACGACATCAAGACTGGCCCCCGGGGCCGTTCGATTGTTAAGGGCGGACCTAGTGCTGCCTCCCGTGGCATGAGATGTTTGTCTGCGATGTTTTCGTGGGCGATCTGGCGGGAGATTTTGGAAACCAATCCCTGCTCCAAAGTCCAAAAGCTGCGCGACAACCGGCGGGAACGATCCATCACCACGGAAGAGGCGAAGAAGCTTTGGACGGTCCTTGATGAAGCGCAAGCTGCATGGGTCATCGCGCCTCATTATGCCAACATCATTCGCCTGATCATGCTGACAGGCGCGCGCCGTAACGAAATCACCGAGCTCAACTGGTCTGAAGTTGACATAGAGCGCTCGCGTCTCGTTTTGCCGCCCATCCGAACAAAGATGGGTAGCCAGAATAAATCACGCACGATCATTCTGTCCGAGCAAGCGCGCGCTATCCTCGAATACCTCCCGCGCTTGGGTCCTTATGTCTTCATGTCCCAAATCTCCGGCAAGCCGGTTTTGGGGGTCAATAAGGCGTGGCTGAAAGTGCGAGAGCTCGCGGGGCTCTCAGATGTTCGTCTCCATGACCTACGCCATAGCTTTGCGACGTTCGCTGTCGAAGATGGTGCCTCACTCTATCTCGTAGGTCGTGCATTAGGACATGCGAACGCTTCCTCAACCGAACGCTACGCGCACCCCGGCGATACTGCGGCGCGGATTATTGCTGAGAAGGTGGCCGAGCGGTTTGCCATAGGGCGGGAGTGATGCAGCCCTTTGGCGATAAAGCATCAATCTCTGAGGCCAAGTTGACGGAATATACTCTGTCTCCGAGGGGGCACTTGCGCGAAGCGGTCAAGGCGGGCTCTCTTCCCAATTCGAGCTAGCCCTAAATGGCCTTTAGGTTCGCGGAGCCAAATTACCGGTCATGATTTGGTTTCCCAAACAGCCAATTCCGTAGGTTATCGAGACATAATTCGATTGTGATGTCGTGAATCCACCTTGATTTGACTGGCCGCTTTGGGGCCTTATTTCACCGAGAACGGACATAGAAGTGAAAAGCATGGGCTTTAGTCGAGATAGTTCAGCCAAGAGGGCTGCAATCGATCTCGGAGCAAGTGCAAAAATCACAACAATCTCACAGCTGTGATCGCCCGGTAGCGGAATTTCGCTTTCATCGCTAGATGTCACCTATTAAAGGTAGTTTTCTACGATTTGAGGCTAATTTGAAATGATCAGTTTATTCTTTGCGGGCACCGTGATTGCTCAAGCTGCGTCGGACGCTACCACAACTCAGCCACCAGCAGTCCCAGCGGTCGCGGAAGGACAGGCGAGCAGCACCACTGCGGAACCTGCCCAGCAAGTCGAAACGATTGTGGTCAAGGCACGACCGCAAACGCGCGATAGCCGGATTGATCGTGTTGTGTATGACGTTCGCACCATGCCGGACGCACCAGCCTCGGCGGCAGTGGATGCGATTGGACTGCTCCCCGGTGTCTTTGTCGGGGCCAATAATCGGATCACCATGGTCGGGGGTGCTTTTGTAACCGTTTTGGTGGACGGCAAGTCCATGCCACGGGCCGCAGCCTTGCAAATCCCCGCCAATCAGATTGCGCGCATCGAGGTCATGTCCAATCCCCCGGCCGAATTTGCGTCAAGCGCACAAGCAGTCATCAATATCATCACCAAAAAGGCCCAAGAGGAGGACAGGCTTGGCGGGTCTATCGCGGCCAGTAGCGATACCAATAATGCGCACGTGATGTCCCTGTCGGTTAATCGGGGCATGAAGCCTTGGAGCTTGAATGGCTTTCTTCGCTCGACACGTAATGACGAGCCCGTCAGGTCCCAGTCTGAAGGGGTTTCTGGAATTGGTGCCAATCGCGAACTTGAGTCTCAAATTAGCGAGGGACACTTTACAACACTCGGCACCACCGCCTCGCTTCGCGCTGTCCGCACGTTGTCGGCCACGGACTCCCTCTCCTGGAGCTCGACCTATTTTACAAGCGACGTTGATTACGCAACACAAAGTATCGAAACCCGCACGCGGACGAATCCCCAAACGATCCTGCCAGTCACGACCAATACAAAATCACCAGGATCCGTTCAATATCATACACTTGGCTTCAAGTCTGAAAAAGAAGATCAGTACAAATTCGATATTGACCTGACTTTGAGCACCAATTTGAACAAGTCTGGCTACCAAAGTCAGCGCGGCACTCAATGGTTTTCAAACCAAGAGCGCAAGCAAGAACAGACATTTGAATTTGAAACGAGTTTTGAAAAAACCTTCAAGCAAGGTCGCGTTCTCTCGCTGGGGATGAATTATAGCGATGAAGACTTTGAATTGGGCTTCTCAGACCTCGGCTATGCCGGTCCGGGCGTTGTTCAATCAAATCTGTTTCAGGCCCAGCAAAAAGATCAGGCCGCTTATGGATCCTTTCAGTTCAAGCTCGGCAAATTTGGCTTTCAGCCGGGCCTTCGCGTCGAGGACACCAAAATAAATTGGTCGGATGGTGCAGGCTTACTTTCTGGGACCACGAGCTATCAGCGTGTTCTGCCAAGCCTGTTTATCACACACGCTTTAAGTGGCACCGGGACCCTAAAGGCCAGCTACACCCAGGGGACGACACCAGGTTCTTTAGTCGATCTTAATCCATTCCGCCGCGCATTCGGTGTCGACTATGCATTAGAGGGCAACCCCAAGCTGGAGCCTGCCGATCGTCAGACCTTTGAACTAACGCATGAGTTTGAAAAGAATGGCTTATCGCTCATCACAACCGCTTTCCACCGAGATACTAAAAATGAAGCCAGTTATGGCTCGCGACTGATCGATAACAATGTGGTTCTTGCGACGACCGTCAATCTAGGTCGTTCAGAATCGACCGGGCTGGGTTCCACATTGAAAGGAAAATTTGGCAAGAAGTTGAACTACAGTCTCAATTGGGAAGTGAGCAGGATTTCCTTTTCCGATCCGTTTTTAGCGTCTGGCTTTTCCCGAGTGGAAAAGACCCAATCTAACGGAAAAGCTAGCATCGACTACAAACCAACCTCCAAAGACCAATTTGTGTTCTCGACTAGTTTCCAAAGCGACAATCACCGTTTGGGTAATGTCGATAACGGGTATTGGGAGAATTCCATTCAGTATACTCGCCGCCTACCCAACAAAGTTTCTTTGGTTGTAACAGCAATAGACATCGGCGTGGAAACTGATCGGGTAAGCCGATCTTTTGGACCAGACTTTAGTTCGCAATCGTTGAGCGCTAACCCATCACGTGCATTGAAGATTTCCTTGTCGAAGACATTCTGATTCGCCTTGCTTTAAAGGGGGCAGCGTGTGTTGATTGGGCCACCTTTAGTTCTGGTAACAATCCCGCGGGTGATCGTGAGCTAGGGCCTAAAGGCGCAACTTGACGCTTGACGTACTTCAAATCAAAGTGGGATGCACCCATTTTTCGGTTTCTTTGATTGAGGTGGACCCGATTGATTGGACAGTTTACGGCAACGTGAAGCCAGTATCTGTGATTGTCGTTCATCCGCAAAGTTTCAGGGTTGGCTGAGCTTGATCTCGGGTTGTCCTAAAACATAATCATGGCACCAAGTCAGCTTTTGTGCCACCATTACGGGCGATGTGGACTGGAGACGACGTCGCAAAGTTTGTTTTCGGCCTTTGTTGGGAGTGATAGGCGAGCCGGATCTGAGGGCAAAAACCATGACCAAAGTGCAACTCAACTTGCTAGATGCCGTCGCGCTTTTGAGCGATCAGAGCGACTTGGGTCTCGTGCAAGGCCAGGTTGGAACCGTGGTCGAGTTGTTAGATGACGACTCTGCACTCGTTGAGTTCTGTGACCGAGATGGCGCTACTTTTTCAATGCCGACCTTGCCAATCTCTTCGCTTCTTCGTTTGTCCTATGAGCAAGTCGCGGCCTGAGGCAGTTATTTGACGGTCTCAAGTGCCCACCCATCAGCCCATACCGACTTCATTGAATTTTTCATATTTTATGATAAATTCATATTATGAATACGACTAGCGGATCAAAAATACAAACTATCCTTGATGATTGGCCAAGCAAAGGCCTCGTCACTCAAACTTGGCTGAGCCAGCGAGGGGTGTCGTACAGCCTTGCTAGCCAATATGTGAAAAGCGGTTGGCTGGAAAGGCTAAGCCCCGGCGTGTTCCAGCGCCCGAACGATGAGTTGACGTGGCAAGCGGCCCTTTCTGGTTTGCAAACGCAATCAGATTTGGCAATCCATGTCGGGGGTCTTACGGCCCTAACCAATGACGGCTTTGCCCACTATGCGCGGGTCGGCGTTGAACCAGTCCATTTGTTTGGTCCCAAGGGTGCGACGCTTCCAAAGTGGTTCAAAGCCGCTTGGTCGAATGAATTTGTACATTCCCAGACAAATTTTCTGCCGCCGCATCTTGGTGTCCGCAAAGCGACTTATGAAAGCTTTCAGCTTCAATCCTCTGCGCCGGAGCGGGCAATCTTGGAGCTACTCTATCTAAGCCCCAAGTCTGTAAGTCTGCTGGAAGCGTATGACATCATGGACGGCCTGCGCAATCTGCGGCCTGAACTCATGACCGCGCTGCTTGCAGGTTGCGGCTCATATAAAGTAAGGCGACTTTTTGCTTTCATGGGTCGCAAGCTGGATCTGCCGATGGTTCAAGAGCTAGATCTTGACGGCTTGGATTATGGCTCAGGTGTTCGGGCAATTGTTCAGAACGGCGTCTATGATGCACGTTCGCAGCTCATGCTGCCGCGCGAACTTATGGAGCGTGGGAAGTGAGACCCGTTTACGAGGACCAAGTCAGACTTCTTTTGGCGGTCTTGCCATTTGTGGCCGCTGAGCGTTGCTTTGCGCTCAAAGGCGGTACAGCCATCAACTTGTTTGAGCGGGATCTGCCTCGCCTATCGGTGGATATTGATCTGACCTATGTTGCTTTAGAATGTCGCGAAGATGCACTAGCGATTATAAGAGATGCCCTTAGTCGCATCGCCACCAATATCGAGCGAACATTGCCAAACACCCGTGCCCGTTTGGTGCACCAGGTCGATGCTGGATTAGACGTCAAACTGCATATTCAAAGGCATCGCACGCAGATCAAGATTGAGGTCAATCCAACGCTTCGCGGCATCGCCTTTCCAGTGCGCGATATGGTTTGCTCAAAGAGTGTCCAAGAGCGCTTTGAGACATTTGTGCGCGTGCCGGTCGTGTCAAAGGGTGAGCTGTTTGGCGGAAAGATATGCGCGGCACTAGATCGACAGCACCCACGTGATCTTTTTGATGTTAGCTTCTTGCTTGCCGATGGCGGGCTAACACCGGAAATTCGGATGGGCATGATATTAGGGTTGGTATCTCACAACCGTCCTCTAGACGAATTGCTCCGTCCAAACCTGAAAGATCGAACTCAGGCTTTCAATGCCGAGTTTGACGGCATGACCTTCTCGCCCTTTAGCTATGACGAACATGTCGCCACCCTGCGCGCCCTTGTCGCGGAGATCCATGCGACTTTGACGGAAGCCGATCGCCAGTTCCTGATTTCATTTCATAAGGGTGAGCCAGACTGGACAATCTTGGGAAATCAAGATGCCGCCCAATTGCCTGCGCCCGCGTGGAAATTAGAAAACCTCAAAAGGCTGCGTCTGGAGAATCAGAAGAAGCATGCCGAAGGTCTGGCTCGCCTTAAGTGCATTCTGAATAGATGATGTTTTGCCTAACTGGCTGATCTCCACCCGCCCCGAGTTCGACCTGCCAGAGGCGAGGTCGAGCGGTGATAACGGGACGCGCCCCGCGTCCCGACACCAAAAAGTGCGCCAGAGCGTGATGGGCGGGTCAAGGTGGGCGAAGCCCCCTTTAAGAAGGTTACCTTGACGCGCCCAAACGCTCTGGCATTTGGCGAAGATTGGAAAGCCAAGAGCCTACCGCCCGTATTGGCTGGTATTGGCATACAGGCGATCCAACGCCCAAGCATCAAGCGCCGTGACAAGGTAGCGGATCAACCGGGGGCCATATTTGATAAAGGGAGGGCCTTCTCCGGTTACGCGCCAGCGGTTCAAGGTATGCTTGGAAATCTTTAAATGGGCGGCTGCATCTTCAACGGTCAGAAGTGTGTCGGTATTCATGTGTCTCATCCTCTATCAGGCTCGACAAGCATCGCGGAACTGCGATCTCGTAAGACCAAGAGAACTCAGAAAAACCAAACTAATCCAGCATGTTCACCAAAATCGGGAAGCCCCAAAACGAGGACTTATCCACCTGATATCCACAGATGGATCGATCTGTTTCGAAGGGTTCCAGCACGCACCAGCTTGGCCAAATATGCCCCACCATGTCCCATCGCCACAATGCTCGCGATTGGGGAATCTGGCGATCCATTATGGGCTCAACTCCCGAATTAGCTGCAAAAAAATCTGCGCCAAAGTAAAAATCAGCTGATCCGAGCGGCGATCCAGTCTGACAAATCAGCCCGGCGATAGCCAATAGCCCGTCCACCTAACCGAACAAAACGAGGCCCAGCACCTTCTGCTCGCCACTTCTTCAGCAAGCTCAATGACACCGAAAGAACCAATGCTGCTTCTGCGGGTCGGACGACTTCGGAGGGTAGGGTGCCGAGGCTCTTGCGCGGCTGCGGTTCTACTTTCACAGGGGTGGGTAAGTTGTTGGGCAAAGCGTCAGCCTTTCGGAATTGGCTGGGGGCGACTTGCAAAGTCTCCTCGACCTTCGGCTTCTGGCCAAGCGGCAAACCCTCGCCAAACAAACCAAGCTGGCGCTGATCCACATCTGCCTTGAGCCGTCTTCCCATCAGACATCTCCGCGTTAGGATCGAGGGCGGAGCAAGTTTTGGGCCAACCGTTTTGCCCTGTCGGGCTACGCGTCAGCTAAGGTTTTGGTGGGCATAAGCGTAAACTCGTAGCTGACCATTCAGTGTGATGGTTCGGGACTGAGTCGATTACCAGCTTTCGTTGCTTTTCGGGCAAAATTGAAGCTTTTTAAATCACTGACTGATAGCGAGTTGCAAGTCACAACCGCCTTATTGTAAGGGACCTACTGGCGGTGGCTGACAAGCGCCGGGAGCAATTGCCAACGAATACGGCTTCTCAAAGCAATTTCTAAGGCCAATCAATGCGCGCGCATTAATCAGATTTCTTTGGCCAGCTTTTCTTCGGAGTGTATCGATCGACTGATCAAGTATAGCTGGCTCTTTGTTGAGAAACGCCCAAGACCCCAAAGCGTATGAATTCCAATCGAAATTGTCTGACTCTGCGCTCTCTTCAGGTGACCTAAGTGTCGAGAGGAATAGTAAAGAAGCAACCTCGTAGTTTCCAAGATGAGCTTTGTGTTGGCCTAGATGCCAAATCAACACATCGACTTCGCGCCGAGCGAGACCTTTATGCTCAACAAGATAACGCTCGGTGATGTAGGCAGCTTCAGCATGACAGCCCTTCATTGCAAGCTCTCTAGCCGATGCAGGGTGCCCACCTGTTTGGTCAAAGGCACGAAAGTCCAACAAGAGGGCTTCTGCTTTTTGCTGACTGGAAGTGTAACACGCTTTTGGGGCGCCTGAAGTGTTGACATTCTTCGCAAATGTCGATCCATTCGACTGACAAGAAGATATCAAGAAACAAAGAGATAACAACACGGTCGGCACCAAAAAAGATTTGCTGAAATTATTCATCCCCTCCTCCGCAACACTTCTATTCACCTAGATTGGTAATCTTAGCAGCTTGGACCTCGCCAGAGTTATCTGAGTTTGGTGCCTTTGTGTCGCCTTCTTGTCCAGCCCAGAACGAGGTCAGCTAACTGGGAAAGTCCACCTCAAATTAACCCGAACAAAGGCAACGCTCGACCGGATTAGGGACGCTGAGTCACTGGGTATCAACGACTTTTGCTATTTTTTGCCGGTACCGCCTCCGGTAGGTGGAGGGCCTAAAGGCGATCCCGTTGGCTGCTTTCCCCCTTGGGGCGTGTTCGTGCCACTTGGCTGCAACCCTTTTTTCTCCGTCTGGATGGTTCCTTGAATACCAAACGGTACTTTTCCGCGGTCGTTGCTCATATTCGTACTTTTCTCCAAAGCGATTGCTTTCTAAACCTTAGCTTGAGTCGAAAACTCAAGTGTACTTATTTCGGAGCTGGCGACCCACATACCATATCCCCGTTTTGTCCATTTTCCGGTTTTGCTAATGCTATAAGTCTCTTCGAGGTAGATATCTCTCTCCGAAGGATCGGTTGAAATAAAGGAAGTAGATCCATATTCAGCTCCAAACGAATTGCCGTTCTTCAGTGTTATGACAACCCACGAAGGGCCTACATTTGAGAACTTCCACTCCCATGCGGTAGGAATATCATGGACAACATCAAATCCAATTTTGCGTAACGCTTTATAGACAAATTCTTTTCTTGCGACCCACCCGGAAAAAACTCCCAATATCGCAGGCAGTATGATCAAGACCAAAATCCAAGTGACCCAGATAAAATCTTTTGATTTAGGAGTTTGGAAGCCGATCATGAAAATCGGAAAAATCAGGGAATAGTATATTGATGTAATTGCAATAAAATAGAGGATTGCATCACTTGCTTTAGGCATTCTGCCATGCGTGAACCGAGAGCGAAAGAAAAGAAAAACAACTGCTGGCGCTGTAAGGCTGAGCAACAAATAAACTGATTGAAAAGAAGCAAAATTTGGCAACTACTTCAGGTCTCCGCTCAAAACACACCCGATAAAGCCTCGGCTTCTGCTAGCTAATCCAACTTGGCTCTATTCTACCGCCCCAACCCATACCCAAGGCTAAGGTCCTGCACAACCTGGACAGCGCCGCCGCGCCCAAGGCTGCTGAGGCTGACATTGTCGCCGATATTGATCGCGCTCTCGATAGGGGTCGGGACCATGACCACATGATTGCCCATGCCAGAGGCACGTTCGAGGAGTGCGACACGGCCCGCGTGTAGCTCTTCAAAGGATCCAACCCGCCAGCCGTCATAGACGGTGTGACCTGGGGCGGTGAGGGTGCCGCGCCCTTGTTCGGCGAGGGTTTCGCTGAGGGCATTAATCTCTGCGCCTTGAAGCGCGTCTTTGGCACCATCATGGAACGAGAAGACCCCTTCCTGATCGCAAGCCCCAAGCCCTGCCCGAATGTGATCTTGCGCACGTGAGGCGAGGGCATCGTCGATGCGGGCATCACCGGTAAAGAAGCGCTCCTCGCCATGACCGATCCGGTCCAGCTCCCGGTCGAGCGCGGTAAAGGCCGTCGCCCCGAGTTGTTCTTCGAGTGGGTGATAGGAAAGGCGCGAGAGATGGCCTGCCTCATCCACTTGAACCCATGATCCCTTTTGAAGATGATCGACCAAGGGCGACTTGGTGTTGACCATCGCTTTGGTCTTGTTGCCGGTATCAAGGATCAGGACGCTGTTGCCGCTTGCTCGCTTCTCAAAGCCGACAACCTCACCAACCACTTCCTCACCCCGCTCATAGAGCTTGGTGGTATTACGCGTTTTGGTGATATCGACGCGTGACCTCTCGGCTAACGCCTCTGTCCAGCCATCTTTGAAGGCCATCACATTACGGCGCACTTCTGTGGCAAGACCGCGTGCTTCCAACTCGCGCGTACGTGCGCGCAGTGCATTGCCCCAGATGGCTTGCTCAGGATCTCGCCCGCAGAGATCTTGGAGCCTGACCTCACCCCGCCCATCAAGCTCTGCCGCAAGGGCCTTATCCAGCCGACTGAACCCTTTGGCATGGATGTCGCGATCGAGGGCCATACGCTCATCGAAGATCGAGCGCTCTCCGAGTTCTGCCGTTGCGCGCTCGCGTGCCTGATGGCGAAGACCATGGGAGAGATAATCGCGAGGGATGCGTAACTCATGACCCTCGCGAGTTCTCCCCCGCAAGATGACATGGGCATGGGGATTATCCGTGTTCCAATGATTGATGGCGACCCATTCTGTCCCAACACCGAGGTCGCTTTCCATCTGGCCCATCACATCGCGCACATAGCCCTGAAGATCTTCCATGCGTGAAGCACTCTCTGGCGCAATCATAATCCGGAAGTGACGTGGGTCTTCCTGGGTCCAGTCATCGAGCTCGCGTGACAGGCTCTCAACCTTATCCCGATAAGCATCATAGAACTGTCCCTGCTCATCGTCTCGCGCTGCCCCGTCCCGACCAAGATAAGCAGCATGAGCGGCAAGCTTCGCACTACCCGCACGATGAGCCGAGAAGGACACTTTGATCACAACGCGCTGGCGTCTGTCCGAGCTAAACCCTCCACCAACCCGAGCGCCACCCCGAAACGAAACACCTGCCCCAAGGCGTGCCCCACCAATTGCCTTGCTCAAACGCGCTCCCAAGGCCCCAGACCGAGCATCCCCGCGCCGCCCAACAGCAAGGCGGATGTTCAACTCCTCAGATCCGCGCTCTGCCATGCTTGGGCTCCTGAATGACCATGCTTTGTCACGCCATGTGACACACAAGGAAGTTGCGACGGGCCGCCAACAACTTCCATAAAACATAGCACATACAGGCGCTTGAGCAAGTGAAAACTTGCTCTTTATCTTGCTGTATTCAAATATTCGTGCTTATATTGGTCCTAACTTTAAATGGATACAAGCTATGACAAAGCGCTATACTACAATACAATCTATGTGTAGAAGTTTCTGGCTGCAATTTCTACATGGCGACAACTCGGGCTGGGGTCAAAGTCTTGTCTGGTTGCTCAAATCGAGCGCCATTATGCTGGTCTGGCTGGAGTTCCTCACACTTTTTGCAGTTTGGCTGGCCCGGATCCCCTATGAAGCACTAGGACCTGTTTGGCTGAACCTTTTCGGGCTGGAGCTTCGCGCGCCGTGGGCGGCTAACGCCCTCTTCTTCCGCCTGCATAGTGAAAGCTTTGCAATGATCGTCGTGCTGCGCGTCTGCGGGGTCATTCTGTTGGTACCAGCATTATGGCTTGCTCTGCTTCTGGCCGGGCCTTTGCCTAAATGGCCCAAGAAGCGAGACCGCTATGCCTACGGCGGGCACTTGCTCGATCAGGCTGGGCCATCAGGGGTCATTGTGGGCCATGCGAAGGGCATAATTTGGCAGAAGATGCCAGCGTTTGTCCGGTTTGATCCATCTGCGGATATTCTCGTGGTGGGGTCGGGTCCTGTGGCCAATGGGGTGTTCCAGGCAGCACTCAAAAGCTTTGATGGGGCGATCTTGCGGTTTGGTAGCAGCAAGCTCGCGGGTGACGTGATCGATGATCGCGATATCTGGCATATTGCCCAAGGCGTGTCGGCGAACTTTCCCCTCGATCCTTTGCCTCAAGTTCGGGCGGGTGTTCTGGCTTGGGGGGATGTGTGGGCCATGCTCTCGCCTTGCCGCTTCAATGAGCGTCAACGTGTCTTGGCAACAGCCCTACTTGTACGAGGCCTGGAGACAGCGGCTCCTGTGGACCGGACTTTCTTCGGGGTGATGAGTAATCTGGCGAGCCCCGATCAGGTTTATGCGCAACTATCTGGCTGGCTTGCAGGGACCGAGATCTTAAAGCCCGGCGCGCGAGATCAGTTGACTGCCTTGCTCGCCCATTGGGCGCAAGCGCAAGAACAAGTGGCTGAAGATTTAGAGCTCATCCCAAAGCGTCTTTGGGCCACACAACGGGGGTGGAGATATCATCTGCGTTCGGCGCGGCTGCCCTGTCTAGCTGACATCTTTGAGTGCGGGCCATGTGTCCTCTCCTTTGAGATCAGGCCGAAGGACCAAAGTGACGCTATAGATCCTGATAGCCTGCCCCTCATGCATGCGATCCTGCGTCTGCGTGCCTTGATAGCCGACGCAACAACTCCGGGGACGCGCCCGGTCCTGATCGCCATTGAGGGCGATATGCCAGATCAGTTGGCTGTGATGATCAAGGCAGCGCACGCCGATCTGAAGCGGCGCGGTGTGTCGTTTCTCGTTCAGGGGCGATCAACGGCTGCGATACGCAGGGCCTTTGACCTCAAATATAGGGAAACGCCAAGCGCGTTCTTTGGAACGGTCGTCATGACCAAGAAAGAGATATCAACCTCCACCGACGTAATCGATCGAAGCTATATCTCGTCTGAAGCAGTTAAGAGTGTTCGTTCCGACGAGATCATTATCGTGCAGGCACACCGCCGACCCGTGCGCCTGCATCATGCTGACCCCAGCATGCTAGCAAGGCTTCCCTTTACCGCGACTGACCAAGCCCAAAGGGCGGAGCCTTGGAGCGAGGCTGCCGTCGCCTATCCCCTTGGCGCAAGTCTGCCAAAGCAGGTCGCGGTCAACATCCCTAAGAGTGGGGCTAGGTCGCGAAGGAAGGTTTCGCCCGTCTATGCGCAGGAGGCGGCATCCCCTGTTGCACCAAAGCCGAAGTCACTCGTGACTAAGGATGATCTCACTTCTGGGACTGCCCGCCTGAAGCGCGCCCTGGCGAAGCGTGCCAATGGAACCTCGCCCTCCCAACCCCGTTTGATCTGAGGGCGTCGCAATGACCACACGCAAGCAACTCACCCTCCATCTCGATGACACCACTGCCCGCGCCCTCGAACACGAGGCCAAGCTACGCGGTCTCACGCTATCACGCGCAGCCAACGATGCTCTCAAGCGCGTCCTCATCCATGATCGCGCTGACGCCATCGCCGATACCATCAAAGCCCGCCTTGATCGGTTGGATCAGCGGGATCTGGCGAGGGGGAGGGACATGGCAATCCTTCGCGAAACCCTCCTCGCGTTCGTCCGAGTATGGTTTACCTATGCAGGGCCGCTCGAGCGCGATGATGACGATGATCAGGCAGAGGCGTTGTTTGATGCGTTTCTCGATGAGGTCGCGCGTGGGGTGCGGGGGTAAAAGGGCGAGCAACATTGTTGCCGCCAGAATTAAAGCCAAACTCTTGAATAAGCGCCCGCAATGCACGACATACTTAGCTCGGGCTAGTTTTCACTAGAAAGAACTCGTCGCTTCTGGGCGACAATCTACAGGGCTTCTTAGTCTGTTTGAAGGCTATACTCACGCTCCATGAAAGAAATGCACATTAACCAAAGCAGCAACAGTTCAATATCTTACTTATAGTTGTTCGGGTGCGACGTGCTGGCCATTTGGGAGCAGACCGCTTGGAATGCTTGTACATTGCCTATACGCAAGCGGAACAGTGAAGACGCGTTTCGGGTTGCGGCTAGTTGGCAGTCCGTCACAAAGCTGTTGTTTGAGGCGACCTGTATACCCTGTGCCTGATAGGCCGCGCAAAAGGCTCTTAGTTCGCGCTTGCGCTTTTGAGCTCCAACCGAATAATGGATGTTGCGTCGGCCAATTTGACTGCGGACATAGCTGTTAGAGGCTAAAGACACACAACTTGCATAAACTGCAGGGTTGTAATTCGGTTGCGGGGTCGCCGCCTGAGCAAAGCTGATTGGGGTGGATGTTAGAATCGCGGCCGACAACGCAGCCCCGCAGAGATTCAAGGTTTTCAGTTTCATGGTAAGTTCTCCAAGTTCAATTTTTACTGGCCCACCGTTGGACCTTTTAACTAAACCACAGTTAGCCTTGCACGGGGATTCATCTCGAGTGCGAGAATTAACCCTCTTCACTCGCCCGTTGTGCTGCATTTTTACCATCTCAAGCATTTGGGCTAACAGACTTAGGCACATAGGCTAACAGCCGCAGAGCGTTGAAGACGACAATTAAAGTTGATCCTTCATGCATCAGAACCGCCGGACCTATACCCAACCCCAAAATAGTCGCTGGAACTAAAAATGCGACAACACCTAGACTGAAGAACAAGTTTTGCTTGATTGTCGTGTTGGTTTTCCGGCTTAAACCCACCGCAAGGGGCAAATGGCTGAGGTCGTCGGCCATCAACGCAACGTCTGCGGTTTCCAGCGCGACATCCGATCCTGCCGCTCCCATAGCTATACCGACACTGGCGCTGGCCATCGCAGGCGCGTCGTTGACGCCATCACCCAGCATCGCGACTTTTTGTTGGGCTTGGAGTTTCTTGATAGCCGTCACTTTGTCTTGCGGCATCAGATCACCCCAGGCCTCATCAAGGCCAACTTGTTTGGCGACCGCATCGGCCACGGGTTGGCTATCGCCAGAAATCATGATCATGCGGGTTATGCCAAGATCACGTAAAGCAGTGATGGTGGCCTTGGCTTGTGGGCGCGGTGTGTCCATGAGACCAAGGACGCCAAGATAGCGGTCGCCAGCGCGCACAATCATGATGGTGCGGCCATTTTGGCGCAGACTTTGGGCGCTGTCGGCTATCGTTTGAGGTAAAGGGGTGCCTTCAACTTCAGCAAACAATTTGTCGCTGCCGATGTGAACCAAAACTCCATCCACACGCGCTTCAATCCCTCGCCCGATGATCGCGCGCACATCGGTTGCGGTGGGGATGATTGCTTGGCCCAGTTTTTCAGCACCATCACGCACAATAGCACTCGCCAAGGGGTGGTCACTGAGCCGTTCGACGGCGACTGCAATGGTCAGGAGTTCTGCTTCGGTGATGTCAGGGGCGGACACAACGTCGACCAGCCGTGGTCGACCCTCAGTCAATGTGCCGGTTTTATCAAAGGCGATTGCGGTGAGTGATCCCAATGCTTCAAGTGGTGCGCCGCCTTTGATGAGCACGCCACCGCGTGCAGCGCGAGCTACACCTGATAAAACTGCACTGGGTGTGGCGATGGCCAAAGCGCAAGGGCTTGCGGCGACCAAAACGGCCATAGCGCGATAGAAGGTCTCCCGGAACGGCTCGGCAATCACAAAGCCCGCGCATAGCAAAACCGCGACTAGCGCCAATACGGCGGGCACAAATATCTTTTGAAATTTGTCAGTGAACAACTGGGACGGAGATTTTTGCGATTGGGCTTCACTGACCATTTTCACAACGCGCGCCAAAGTGGTGTCGCTGGACAGGCGTGTGACCTGTATGGCCAGCAACCCCGACCCATTGATGGTGCCTGCAAATACAATGCTGGCCTTGTCCACACGCGACGGGTCTGCTGTGGCAAGGGCAAGATCACTGACGGGTTGTTTGTCGACCGGGACACTTTCGCCTGTTACGGGGGCTTGGTTGACCTCGCTATTGCCTTCGATGACAAATCCGTCGGCAGGTAAGCGTTCATTTGGCTTTACGACAACAATGTCGCCGATTTGTAGCGCACTGACGGCGATTTCCTCGGTGGTATCGCCACGGCGCACGAGGGCCGTTTGGGGGGCAAGCTCAGCGAGCGCTTCAATGGCGCGTTTTGCGCGGCCCATCGCATATTGTTCCAGCGCGTGGCCGATGGAGAATAAGAACAAAAGCAATGCGCCTTCGGCCCATGCGTCAAGTGCGGCTGCACCAGCGGCTGCAACCAGCATCAGGGAATCGATTTGGAATTTGCGGGCGTGTATCCCCTCTATCGCTTCTCGGAGCGTGAAATAGCCGCCGAAGAAATACGCCGCCATGTAAAACCCGCGCGGCACCCAGTCACTCACGCTAAGCGATTTTGAAATGACAAAACCAATGAGCAAAAGTGCGCCACAAATGAGTGCGAAATAAAGTTCTGTCCTTTCGCCAAAAATGCCGCCGTGAGCATGATCGTGATCATGCCCATCTTCATCGCTGTGCTGGTCTGGGGCGCTTGGTGCTCTGGTATCACTCATCGTGCGGGCAATACTGTAAAGCCAAAGCTGGCTTGCAGGCGTAAGGTGTCAACGCTTGGATCGGACGATGGGGTTTCAGCGCGCGAGACCGCAAACAATCGTCGCCCCGGCGCACCCAATGGAATATCGGCCTCCCCGTTTGCGTCCGTAGTGATGGTCGCACCGCCTTGTTCGAGTGTTAAGGCGTCGAGCCGAATTGTTGCATTCGCCATTGGGGTGCCAGCGTAAATTGCCCTGACCTTCAAAGTGGTGCCTGTTCGAGCGGCTGAGAGGGGCGAGACTGGCATCAGCGCAATGCGGCCAGTTGGAAGTCCTGCTAGCGGGGTTGCAGGATTATTGACGGCCAAGGCAAACACTTGGCTACGGCCGACATTGACGGCGTCAGCATGTGTGCCTTTCGGACCGGGGCGGCGCTCGCCTGTTGCCGTAGTGCCAGATGGCAAGCCAGCGTAACTGACCCAAACCGCACCCGCTTGCGCCCGCGCTGGTAAAGACAGCGCGGTCCCGTTGCCGCTGGCGATGGCAGATGCTGACACCACGCGACCGCGCCGATCTACAGCAGCCACTTCTGCGATACGTGCAGGCGCAACAGGGTCAAAAGCCCCATTATGGGCCAAAGCGATTTTTGGCGGTTGGCCACTGTAATCCACGGTGAGCGTATGGGCAAAAGCAAGGCTGGGCGCGAAAAGTGCGACCGTTAGGATCCAGATGCGCTTGTTCATATTAAAAAGCCTCCTGAAATTGGCCTGCATCGCGGTCAGCGATCAAGCGTTCAAGGGATGGTCTGCCGAATAGGGCAAACAGAATGGGGGTAACGACAGCATCGAGAAGCGTTGCTGAAATAAGGCCGCCAAAGATCGTGACAGCGACAGGTTGTAAGATTTCCTTGCCCGGTTCCCCCGCCCCCAAGATCAAGGGGATAAGCCCAAGTCCAGTGGCAAGAGCTGTCATCAAAACGGGGGTGAGACGCTCCAGCGTGCCTCGCACAATGAGCGCCTGGCCAAAGGTTTCGCCTTCTTGAAGGGCGAGGTTCAGATAGTGGCTTATCTTCAAAATGCCATTGCGCGCCGCGATGCCTGTGAGGGTTACAAAGCCAACGAGGGTCGCAACTGAGATTGGCAAGTTGGCTATCCAAAGAGCCGCAACAGAACCCACCAAGGCCATAGGTATTCCCCCCATGACAATCCACGCCAAAGTGGCTGAGCGGTAGCGTGTGTATAGGAGTGCAAAGATTAACGCGAAAGACACCAGCGATAAGCCGCCAATGGTTGCGGTTGCGGCGGCTTGCGCTTCAAACTGACCTTCCAGTCGATAAAAGCCGCCTTCTGGCAATGGCGTTGCTGCGGTTGCTTCACTGATGGCTGCTGTGATGGCCCCTAAGTTCGCACCCGGCGCCAGATTAGCCTGGACGACAATCCGGCGTTTACCATTTTCGCGTGCGATTTGGTTGGGGCCGTCGGATTCAACAACAGTGGCAAGGGTCGACAAAGGGACCGGTCCCTTTGGCGTTTCAATCAATGTGGCAGCGAGGCCTTGGGTGGTGCGGGCACTATCGTCAAGCCGGATCACCACATCATAGCGGCGGGTGCCGTCGATGACGTTTGATACCACTTTGCCGCCGGACAAGATGTCCAACGCTTCCATGATTTGGGTCGCACTGGCCCCATAATTTGCGGCGCGTTGATAGTCGATCTGCACATCCAATTGGGGAACACGTACGATTTTCTCAACCCGTACATCAACAAGTCCCTCAATCGCTGACATGCGCGTCCGAAGAGCTTCTGCAGCAACGCGTGCGCCATCTTGATCCTCGGCGAATACCTTAACGGCAACAGGGGAGGTAACGCCCGATAGCATGTGATCAATGCGGTGAGCCAACGGTCCGCCAATGCCAACGCTGGCCGGGAGAGGTGCCAGCACTTTACGAATATCGGCCATCACGTCTTCGCGCTTATGTGCCGACAAACCTGGCTTCAGCTTGATATCGAGTTCGTTGGAATGCACACCTTCCGCATGCTCATCCAATTCCGCGCGCCCGGTACGTCGGCTCACACTGTCAACCCCATCAACACTTTGGATCAAGCGCTCTGCCGTGGCGCCAACGCGAGCACTTTCTTCAAGGCTAATCCCGGGCTGCAAGACGATGCTGGCCAACAATGTGCTTTCGTTGAAGGCTGGCAAGAAAGCGCGTGGTAAAAACGCCGCGGCACCCAATGCAATGATCGCCAAGATAGCGGCACCTGAAACTACGGCTTTGCCGCGTGAAAACCCCCATTCAAGAGCGGCCTTGTTCCACCGTTTCAAAGTAGCGACAATGAATGTATCTTTTTCTTCGTGCAAGGATTTCGCATTGGATAAGAGCCAATGACACAATACCGGCGTGACTGTCATCGAGATAAACAGACTGGCGAGGATTGATACGACATACGCAACGCCCAAAGGCTGGAATAATTTGCCTTCGATGCCGCTTAAAAAGAACATTGGCAAGAACACCAGAATGATGATCATTGTTGCATAAACAATGCCCGAACGAACCTCGCCGACGGCATTTGCGATCACATGTAAAGGCGCTTTCGGTTCCTCGGCCTGTCGGTTTTGCTTCAAGCGGCGATAGACGTTTTCCACACCGACAACTGCATCATCCACCAATGACCCCGCCGCAATGGCCAGTCCCCCCAGTGTCATCGTATTGATAGATAGCCCCATGGCGAAAAATACCAAAGCGGTTACCATAAACGACAAGGGCAAAGCGATAAGCGATATCGCGGTTGTGCGCACATTCAGCAAAAACGCAAACAGGATAACGGCCACCACAATGGCGGCCTCTACAATCGCTTTCTGCAAGGTGGAAATCGACGCTTCGATAAAATCAGCCTGACGCATTTGTACACGGTCAGCCTTGATACCTGCGGGCAAGCTCTTGGTTATCTCCGCCAATGCGGCTTCAACGGCTTGTGTCACTTTGACGGTATCAGCGCCTGGTTGCTTTTGCACCCCGATCATAACCGCTGGCCCACCGCGATATCCTGCGTCTCCGCGCCGGAACCGTGCACCAAAATCGACAGTGGCAAGGCTCGATAGCGGCACAACATTGCCTGTTGATGTTGTAACAGGAAGTGTCGCCAAATCAGTCAATTTGGTTGTTTTAGCCAGCCCGCGAATTACAAACTCTTGTCCGTTCTGATCGATAAAGCCACCCCCCGCATTCTGGGAGAACCCTGTGACAGCTCTTTCAAGGCCCTCTAGCGTCACACCCAATTGCGCCATACGTGCCGTATCGGGGGCAATGCGAAACTGACGCACTTGCCCGCCGATAGGGATAACTTGTGCGACGCCCGGGATCGTCAAAAGGCGTGGGCGGATTTGGAAATCTGCAATTTCACGGGCGAGCTTTGGATCGGCATCACCATAAGGGATCGCGACTAGCATGATCTCGCCCATGATGGACGTAACAGGTCCCATCGCGGGGGCATGATCTACATTGCCCATGCTTTCTTTGGCGAGTGCCAAACGCTCGGACACTTGTTGGCGGGCCTTAAAGATTTCCGCTGCCCAGTTGAACTCGACATAGACAAGGGACAATCCAACACCTGATACAGAGCGTACCCGTTCAACACCGGGAATGCCGCTCATGGCATTTTCTAAGGGTTGACTGATTAGGGCTTCTACTTCGGGCGGGGCCATACCGCCTGCTTCGGTCATGATGGTAACGGTTGGTTTATTGAGGTCAGGCAACACGTCCACCGGTAGACGCGTGATCGACAGCCCGCCAAATAGCATGAGGGCAAGAGCGGCAAAAAGAACTAAAATCCGGTTCCGCAGCGAGGCATTAACAATGGTATCGAACATGAACCCCGCCCCCTATCGCACTTGAGCCAGCAGCGGACTGCCAGCCACAACAATACGTTGGCCTGAGCTCAGGCCGCTTGTCACGAGCACACGATCTGCATCCAGATCAGTGGTCACGACCGCAACGGGTGCAAAGGTCTCGGCACTCTCTTTCACAAACACAATGGCCTGACCGTTCGCACCGCGCGCGACCGCAATGCGTGGAACGGCAATCCCTTTGACAGGAACGCTACTGCCCGCAAACACCGTCACAGGTTCGCCCGCACGCAAACCATCGCTCAGCTCAATTAGAAATCGGATGGGTGCCGAGCCATTGACCAGCGAGAGGCCGGCCCCTTGGCGCAACAATGTCATGGAGCGGCCATCGGCTGTGCGGGCCGTGGCCTGCACACTCATTCCTAATGCAGCGGCACCATTGGCCTGAGCCTCAACAAGCAAGCGCGAGGGATTGACGATGGTGAACAAAGTCTCGCCCGGTGCCACAACTTGCCCTTGGCTGACCATAACCGCAGACACAATGCCAGCCACCGGTGCACGCGCAATTTCACTCGATGATGATGCGCGCGTCAATGCGGCCTGACGCGCCCTTAATCCGCTCAGAGTCGACTGTGTTTCGGCCTGATCGGCAGCGATCTGGGCTTGAATGGCACGCACCTCGGTACTTGCGGCCTCAATTTCCCTTGCAGGAACAACCCCCTCTAACCTTTCCAAGCGTGCCAAACGCTTTTGGGCTGCTTGCAACCGTACTCGGATCTCGGCTGCGCCACCATTGGCCGAAAGGCGCGAAGCGCGGCTCTGCAAAACCACTGATTCTTGTGCCAATAAACCTTGATCAGCGACCAGTGATGCCCGAGCGCCAGGATCAAAACCCGGAGTAATCGTTGCCATCGCTTGGCCGCGCCCCACACTGGCTCCCAATGCTGGCAAGTTACCAGACACGCGCCCGCCAATTTGCGATTGCACCACGCCTGACGCATTAGGATCTGGAATGATAACACCATTCAGCGTGAGTGTTTGGGTGGCATTGGTGGCTGCACCGACAGTCGTGCGCAACGCGATAAGGCGCTGCATCGCTTTTGGTACATTAATATCGCCATTACCAAGGCGCGAGGCTTGGTCGGGCGAACCACCGCCCGGTGCCGCTGCTTCGGCCCCATGATCATCACTGGCCGCTACAGGGCGCGGCGCTATTCCATAACCAACAAGGCTTATGCTTGCCAAAACACCAACACTTGCCAAAGCAACCGCGCGTCGGCGGCGCGCAAGCACAAGCCCACCCCCCACAGCGATTAAAGCCAAAGCACCACCACCGATGAGCCACATCATGGGTAGCCCTTCTTTAGGCTCGCTCTGGGCTTCTTCTTCGCCAATCACCAAAGTGCCACCCATTAAAACAGGTGCTCCGGCACCCAAAATAGACAGGCTGATCGGATAGCTGCCAGGCTTGTCGGCTTCTGGGAACGCGATGGCATGGGTGCCATCGGCTTCTAATTCGGCCGCCACCTTGCGACCGCCGACACTGACCTCAATTTTGGCGCCAGTGATCGGTGCATTGGTTGCAAAATCGTCGAGCCAGATTTTCAGCTCATCACTTTGAACCCGCCCGACAACTTCAAAGCGCTCATTTGCGGCTTCAAAGCGGGGAAGTGCCGGGGCGACTTCACCCGTGACTTCTCCTGCTTCATCGCCGCCATGGGCAAAAGCTGATGGAATTGGAGTTATGAGGAACAGCGCCAAAGACGCCAGACTAACACCGCGTAACAAATATTTCAGTTTCATGGGAGAAGGCCTTGTGCTTGGTTAAATTGAGACATGGCTGCGCCAATCTCAACGCGGGTGAGCGCGTAAGCGCGCTGTGCATCGGCGAGGAGGCCGCGTGCCCGCAATTCTTCGAAAAATGAAAGCTCGCCTTCGGCGCGCCCTTTCAGTGTGAGGGCCAGCGCTTGAGCGGCAAGATCTTGGCGCGTTTGTGCACTGGCCTGTGCCGCGCGTGCGCCCGCTAATTGTGCGACAGCTTGATTGCGGGCACCCTCGATGGCCAATTTTTGCGCATTTGCACGCGTGAGAGCCGCTGTTGCGCGCGCCTGAAGCCCTGTGGCTTCAACGCCGCCAGAGGGTGCGACACCAAAGGGCCGCGCAACGCGTACGCCCGTTGATGTCAAGGTATTATCGCCAGATAGGCCCCGTTCTGCGCGAACATCCAGACCCACCCGCCACGCAGGCCCAGCTTGCAAACGAACCAGACGCGCTTGCTTGTCGAGAGTCTCAGCTTCTGCCCGCAATGCCACAACGCTTGGATGATTATCGACGTCCAGCGCACCGGGCGCTTCGATTGGCATGGCACTTGGGACGCTACCAATGAGACCTTCTAGCGCCGCACGAGCTTGGGCTTTTGCGCTTTCTGCCAGCGCCAAACGTGACACGACTTCGCCATTGGCGGCTTGGGCTTGGAGGAGATCAAGCTTTGCCATTTCCCCCGCAGCAACCAAACGCTCAATATTTCTGGCTAAGTCTTGGTTGAGCCGGACTTGTTCAGCCAGCACCCCAAACTCAGCCGTCGCCCGCTCATAGGACCACCAAGCCGCGCGAACTTGGCCTGCGACTTCGAGTTTAGCAAGGTCGCTTTGACGTGCAGCCAACGCCATCAAGTCAGCAGACTGGCTGCGTAATCCCTCGCGTTCGCCGCGCCGCCAAAGTGAAGTCGATACACCAGCCTCGACTTCGCGGTATCCTTGGCCAGAACCAATCACGTCTTGGCGCACACTGCCATCAACTTCAAAAGTGCCCGGAACCCGCCGCCCGGCCAGCGCAGTTTGCGCGCTCGCAGCTGTGCTGGCGGCCTCTGTATCTGCGCCCGCAGCCGTGCGCGCAAACGCGGCCTCAACCAAGCTGGCCCATGTGATGGGGCTTGTTTGAGACGCATTGATAGCGGCAGGTGGCGGGCCACTTTGGCCCAAAACCGTGCTGGGTAGGGCCACAAATGTCGCCAAGCCCGCACACCATGACGCGAATTTGCGCCACTCATTTTTATGTTTCATGGAAGCTCAAAGCTCCTTAATCCCGTTCCAAATAGAAAGCCCAATCGTCAACCGACTAGGCGCACCTGTGGCGTGGATTAAGAGCGGGGTGGGCGTAGTAGCGCATTGGGCGCGCGGTCAGGAACACCAGCCCAGTCACGTGGCAGGCCAATGCGGACGGCGATGGATACCGCTTCGCTGCTGGATACTGCCTCACTAAGCGGCGCGCCAACGCTGTGCGCCAAGCAACACGTCGCACAATGAAGGGCATTCTTGTCGTTAGTGGGAATTGAACGTTCAGCGTTCGCGGAGTTCCCGCTATGACTTTGATTGTTCTTGACATCATCACCGCTAACAGCGGATACAGCCTCTGAATGCATGCACGCAGCCGCTTGTACCGCAACCGGGCCAAATGCCATCAGTGCGATGAAAAATAGAACAATAAGGCGGCGCGTAGCTTCCATAGGACGCGATTCATAGCGCTTGGGGTGATAAGGTAAGGTTAACGTCATCGCTGGTTTCCAAATGTGCTCCATAAGCCCTCAAAGCCAGCGGCGAACACGGGCGCAGTAGTCTGAATACGGGCGTCCCAATGTTTCAAGCAGGTGCGCTTCTTCCAAACGGACTTGCACGCCGATCAAAATCTCGCTCGCCACCAAAAAAGCCAGCGTTATGGCATTTGGCAAAACCAAAAATAAACCGAGCAGATTGAGGCGCATCCCCAAGAAGATAGGATTGCGTGACCGCGCAAAGACGCCATTGGTGACAAGCTCAGTTACAACTTTCTGATCGATTCCAATGCGCCAAGACTGGCCCATATGCATCTGCGCTATCACAACCCAAACAAGCGTCACGAAGAGCAAGCCTGCCCCAATAGTGTTCAACACGGCGTGGTTTGCCCAAACAAGTGGCCCAAACACATTCCCGTTCACGCCAAGGGTCACGCACGCACATAGGATTAAGACGCCGCCTATCAGCACTTTGAACCACACGCCGATCAAACCAAACGCACTGTCATCGCGGGGCAAAACAAGCGCATTTGTGCCATCACGCCGCCAAACGCGCCAGGTAGGCAAAAGGAAAGCGGCGGCAAAAAGCAATAAGAAATACGGAAGCAGAAATGGGGTCAACATGGAGAATTTCCTTGCAAGTGTGAGTTACTGCCCCCATTCTGCACCCTATAGTCACTATAGGGTCAAGCCATGAAAATCGGGGAAATTGCAGCGGCAACATCTACCAAGGTCGAAACGGTACGATTCTACGAGAAAGCGGGTCTTTTGCCGCCACCCGCGCGGACGGAGGGCAATTATCGAAGCTATGGCACCAGCCACCTCCAACGCCTGTCATTCATTCGCCGTGCCCGCCAACTGGGCATATCCCTAGACGATGTTCGCGAACTTCTCACACTGGGCGATAACACAGAGCAATCGTGCGAAGCGGTTGATGCGATTGCGAGCGCCCATTTAGAAGATATCGAACGCAAGCTCACAGACCTAACCCAAATGGCAACCGAACTCAGGCGCATAGTCGGACAATGCAAAAAGGGGCGCGTCGGCGAATGTTTGATTATTGAGACACTGACAATGATGCCATAATGCAAGGGTAGTCGGTCTGCACCGGATGACGTAGCACTGCCCAAATTATTTGAGTTTTACTTAGCTGCCTTGTGTCAGCTTTTCCGCGAAGTGCATCCAAACCCGCCGACCTCCTTTCGGCCAACTATTGCCAATCTCAGCTAGGATAAGTCAGCCGTAGCTGTGCTGAAATAGGATTGCATTTTTCGTGCGTTATCGAACCAAACAAAACTGCCAAGCCGACTGCTGGCACCATGGTTGACCAACTCACTTCGCAATAAACCGACAAGGGTCATCGTAAGTCACTCTTTGAATGTGCGCGGTATGCTGGACTCGCTGATTTATTTGCAGTTCCCGTCACCCAACAAAGCCTCAAAACCTTGGTAGCAAATTGGTAGCAAACAATAAATAGGTATCTAATTCGACCTATTTCGGGGCTTGATCTCGTCTGTAAATTGTTGATTTTTAAGAAAAAACTGGTGCCGCAAACAGGATTCGAACCTGCGACCCCATCATTACGAATGATGTGCTCTACCGACTGAGCTATTGCGGCACGTTTTCGATGTGGGCGGGACCCACGTTTTGCTTTGCCCGGCGGGGCAAAAGATGGGGCCTGATACAACGACGCAGGGGTTTGAGCAACTGTTCGTGAACACGCTCTTGCATGCAGGGTTTGCGCTCCCAATCTAAGGGTTATGGCTTGGAAGTGAACCTGGCCACCAAGGAGAGACGACGGATGTTTGACGCAAATAAGATTTTTGCTGCGCTGCAAAGCGAATTGCCCAAGGCAATCTCTGCCATCAAGACCGAGGGGCAGGCCGGGGTGGATCGCGTTAAGACAGACGCGGACTCGAAGAATATCGCCCTAGGTGCCGGTGCAGCCGGTGTCCTGGGTGGCCTCCTCTTGTCTGGCGTTGCAGGAAAGTTTGGACGCCAAGCGGCTACGCTCGGCAGTCTCGCAGCTTTGGGCACGTTGGCCTATAATGCCTATCAAAAGCATCAGGGCCAAGCGGGTTCGGAAACGGCACCCAATGGCGTGTTCTTGCCAAGTTCTGCGCAAGATCAAGAAGCCGTTGGTAAAGCGACCATTCGCGCTATGATTTCGGCTATGAAGGCCGATGGTCAGATTGAAGCGACGGAAAAGGCGAAATTGTTCGACCATCTGGCCAAGATCGACTTGTCAGATACCGAGAAGGCCTTCTTGTTCGATGAATTGGCCAAGCCTCTCGATATTCAGCAAGTGGTGGCGGGTGCGACCTCGCCAGAATTGGCGTTGGAAATTTATGCGGCCTCACTGGTGGCAATCAATACCAATGGTCCTGCCGAGAAGGCCTATTTGGCTGATCTGGCGGCACGCTTGAAGCTGGATACGGCACTGGTCGCCAAATTGCACGATGAAGCTTTGTTGCCAGCTTAAAGCGCATCAAACGGTAAGAATGGGTCGGCCCAGCTTGCGCTGTGGCCGACCATTTTTATGCGGCTTCTGAGTTAGAGCTATGGCTTGTGAAGGCGTGGATGGCTGCTGCCGATCGCGCAGCGCGAAGGCCGTCGCGTATGTCTTGACGGCGCAATAGACGCGAAATCCGTGCCAGCGCCTTTAGATGATCCGCCCCCGCTTCTTCAGGAGATAGCAAGAGGACGACAATGTCGGCCGGCCGGCCATCGGGCGCTTCAAAGTTAATCGGTGGGTCCAGTAAAGCCAGGACAGCCGCCGGAGCTTTCAGACCCTTCAGTCGGGCGTGGGGAATGGCAACGCCTTCGCCAACACCGGTGCTGCCTAAACGCTCCCGCTCCAGGGTTGATTCAAGCGTTGCCGACAGGTCCACACCATAGGCAGTCACAGCTGCTTCTGCCATGGCCAAAAGCACTTCATTTTTCGTTTGCGCTTTGATCCGGAAAACGATGGCGTCAGCGCGGATAAGGTCTGCTAGATCAGGCATAAGGTCTTTTCTCGAGTCGGCCTATGCCCCCGCACGGACCGACTGGTTTGAAAAATACTGCGTCGCAATCAGCCCGATACACTAGGGGCCGGATCAATCCAACCAATATTCCCATCTGCGCGTCTATACACAATGTTGAGCTCGCCAGATCTGGGATTTCTAAACATCAGAAATGGTGCCTCGCCCAATTCTAACTGCATTACCGCAGTGGCCACAGGCATCGTTCGAATTACCGTTTTCGTCTCTGCGATCACGGCGGGGCCGGCTGGCACGCTAGAATCTTGCCCGTCATCCGCCTCATCCACATCATCGGATTCGATAACATTATAGGTGGCTTCTTCGCGCGGTAGAGGCGCATGGTGCTTGGCGTGATGGTCCTTTAAGCGGCGCTTATAGCGACGGACACGCTTTTCAATTTTCTCCAAGGCAGCAGCAAAAGCAGCGTGAGGCTCAGAAGCCTCGCCATTGGCTTCTAGGGTAATCCCGGAATCTAGATGGACGATGGTTTCCACATGATAGAGGTGGCGTTGCTTGTCCAAGGTTACGATCGCTTCGCCGTCGCGCGACACATATCGGCCGACCCCGATCTCAAGATCTTCTTGGATTTTGCCCCGTAAAGCCTCCCCGACATCGATATTGCGGCCGGTGACTCTGACTGTGAGATTGCCCATCTTGGGTGCCTCCATGTACCTGGGTGCGGTGTGTATCCACCGTCACATCACTGTTGCATTGGAACAGCGCTTTGGGAAGATAATTTTGCGCTGAAGTGCGGCTACATCAAGGCAGACTGGTAGTTTACGCCATCATAAATGTTATATTTATCAAATTATTAAAACAACAAATCAACTTAACTGTTCGGCGAACAAGCGGGCCGATCAGCCAACCCGGCTCATGGTCCTACGGCGCTGTACCGATGAAGGAATTCGCAGGGCTTCACGGTATTTTGCCACGGTCCGCCGGGCGATATCGACACCTGTCTCACGCAGAATCTCGACGATACGATCATCCGATAGCGGCGTTTCCTGCATTTCCCCGTCAATCAGGCTCTTAATCCGATGACGGACGGCTTCAGCTGAGTGGGATTCCCCGCCATCGGAAGCATGAATAGCGGTGGTGAAGAAATATTTGAGCTCAAATACGCCACGCGGGGTCGAAATAAACTTATTGCTGGTGACGCGCGAGACCGTGGACTCATGCATCTCAATCGCGCGCGCAACATCCTTCAAAATCAGTGGACGCAAATGTGCGACGCCATAGGTCAAGAAGCCGTCTTGTTGGCGGACGATTTCCTTCGCCACTTTCAAAATCGTGCGGGCGCGCTGATCGAGGCTTTTGACCAGCCAATTCGCGTCGGCTTGGGCTTCGGCCAGATAGGAGCGCTCATCCTGAGAGCGAGCTTGGCGTGACACGCTCTCCGCATAGGCATTATTGACCAGCACGCGTGGCAATGTGTCGGAGTTTAGCTCAATCAGCCAGGTACCCATCGGGCCTTCCCGGACAAAAACGTCGGGAATGATGGCGCTCGACTCTGCAATGCCGAATGTTGCGCCGGGCTTGGGCGTTAAGGCCCGGATCTCAGCAATCATATCGGCCAGATCAGCCCCATCGACGCCGCAAATGTCATACAGGCTCTTCAAGTCGTGGCGCGCCAAGAGTGGTAGATTGGCGAGGAGGGCCTCCATCGCCGGGTCATATCGGTCACGCTCTTTGAGTTGTGCCGCGAGGCATTCTTCCACACTGCGTGCACACACACCGGTAGGATCAAAGGTCTGCAAGGTTTGAACCACAAGCTCCAACGCATCATGGCCGATCCCCAAGCGCTCAGCCACTTCGCTCATGTCGGCGCGCAAATAACCAGCGTCATCGACGTGATCAATCAAATAGCTCGCAACCATGCGATCGACGGGAGAGGAGAAAGCCAATACGGCTTGGCTCTCTAAATGATCGCGCAGCGACACCGTTTGTGTGAGACGACTTTCAAAGTCTTCTAAATCTTCAAAGCCACCGCGGCCATCGCCCGCTTTGCTCCAGTCCACGCTCGAGCCAATCGCTTCGCTGGCCGGCATGTCGGCATCGCTGTGGACATCCTCATAACTGGCATCAAGGGCGGCCTCAGCATGGGGGTCTGGTCCCTCGCCATTGGCGCATAATTCTTGTGGACCATCAGAAGCGGCTACCGCTTCGCGGGGGTCGATTTCGGGCGTATCTTGGATGCCGTAATCTTCAGCATCATCCACGCGCTCTAGAACCGGATTGCGCTCTAATTCTTGCTCAACATAGACAGCCAATTCAACCGTGGACATTTGCAACAGCTTGATCGCTTGCTGCAATTGGGGCGTCATAACAAGGCCTTGGCCTTGTCGAAGCTCCATGCGCGGTGCGATAGCCATTCTACTCGTCCCCGTTAAGCCCTAAAGTCCGCTCCAAGATAAACACGGCGAACGTCGGGCTGGTGTAACACTTCGTCTGGCGAACCCTCAAACAGGACCTCGCCATCGAATATGATAGTCGCACGATCAATAATATTCAGTGTATCTCTGACATTATGATCAGTGATCAGCACACCAATGCCGCGTTGCTTCAAAAATCCAATCAAATCACGGATATCTGCGATAGCGAGTGGGTCAATCCCAGCAAAAGGCTCGTCTAACAGGATAAAAGATGGGTCAGTTGCGAGCGCGCGCGCGATTTCAAGGCGTCGCCTCTCCCCGCCAGAGAGCGACGTTGCCCGCTGTTTGCGGAGGCGATCGATTCGCAATTCGGTTAGAATTTCTGTCGCACGAAATTCGCGGGTGGGAGCATCGGGCTCTATTGTTTCCAGAACCGCCAGAACATTGTCTTCCACACTCATCCCGCGAAAGATCGAAGGTTCTTGTGGCAGATAACCTAAGCCCAGACGTGCCCGAACATACATCGGCAAAAGTGTCACATCCTGACCATCAATCGAAATATCACCAAAGTCGGGCTGAATTAGGCCCATGACCATGTAAAAGCATGTTGTTTTGCCAGCACCATTGGGTCCCAAAAGGCCCAGAATTTCGCCGCGCTTAAGGCTGAGCGAAACACCATTGACAACTTGGCGACCCTTGTAAGCCTTACCAAGGTCGCGTGCGATCAAGCCCATTTCATCAGGCGATCTAGCGCTGGCAGCAATATGGTGTGGGCGCACGGTCGAAAATCCTTCTAACGTCTGGCACGATCGGATTGCGAACTCATTTGGAGGCTGGGCCGCCCTTGGTCGCTTGGCCATTGGTCGGAAAAATGACTGCCCGCACGCGACCGTCCATGCCACGCATGGTCGAGGCTCGTGTCTTGGTGTTCAAAGTCAACATCGAGCCTTTCAGAACACTTTGGCCCTGAACAGCGACAACATTGCCGAAAAACTGAACCGTATTGGCTGGCGCATCAAAAATAGCCCGATCACCTCGGATTCTTTCAGTTGGGGTGACATAGAAGGTCTCCCCCTCTGTATAGACTTTGTCGATGTTGCCGTCGGACCCATTGGTTCCGCGTAGATAGGTCACGCGGATACGCGGCGCACGGATTACTGCACCATCTTGCGCTACGGATGCATTGCCCACCAAGGTGCTAACACCGGCAGCGGGATCATATACCAAATCATTGGCCGACACTTCTATCGGGCCGCTGCTGCTATTTGATTGCGCCAAAGCTGCGCCACCCACAAGGCCAAGGCTGAGGAGGATCGCAAAGCTGGGTACAGCAAGGTTCTTAAACTGGGTCATATCAAGTCCATTGATAGAGATTCGACACTTCTAGCCACCAGGCGCACGAGCCCAGTATTAAAATTGTCAGTTGAGTCGAGCGATCACATTGCCCGTTAGGCGCAATCGCCGGCTTTCCGTATTGTACTCATAGCGGTCAGCAGCCCCCGTGCCTAGCTCTGATCGAATTTGGATTGCGCCCGTACCTATCAAGTTTCGGGTTTCCTTGTCGAAATAGGCACGGTCTGACGTTGCCTCGCCGTTTTTGAAAGTTACGCGTGCATTGCCCATCAAGGCTACCGCCCCCTTGGCTTCATCCCACTGCAGCGACTGTGCGGTGGCGGTTTCGCCGCTGGGCAATACGATCTGGGTCCCGCCTTCTACCGTTAGAACGGAAGGATCGGACGACCACATGGCCGAAATGCCGGTCGCTCGTTCGCCCGTCTTCCGCGAAAAGACGACATTGCCTTTCAACGACAGCGTCTGGACATCTTGCGACCAAATGCCCTCATCTGCGGTTGCTACGCTGCCGTCTGCGGTTTCCAGTTTTGGCTTTTCAAGCAGAACTGCCCCAGCAGAATCTGAAATACTGCGCGTTGCTTTCAAGCCCGTGACCTTTAGACGCTTGCCTTCGCGTGTATTGCCTACGAACTCTGGTGCATCCATCACAAATTGGTCGCCTTGAACCAGTTTGCTGGTATCAATCGCGGCCCCTTGCACCCCCCGCAAAATCACACTGCCGACCAAGAGCAGGGTTGAAAGAGCCGCCCCAGCCAAAAACACCGCGCGCGTGATCTTTACCCGGATGGTGCGGACGCGCGCATCATTCGGCGTCATACGCCGCCTAGCGGAATGAATGGTGTCGAGCATTGTCATGCGTGTGAAAAGATGTCTGACTCAGACCAGCCCATCAAGTCCAAATCGGCACGGACCGGCAGGAAGTCAAAGCAGGCTTGCGCTGTTTCCATCCTTCCCTCGCGCTTGAGCATCTCAACCAAACGGGTCTTGGCGGCATGTAAATACAGCACGTCAGAGGCTGCATAAGCCAGCTGCGCCTCGCTCAATTGCGCCGCGCCCCAGTCAGAGCTTTGTTGTTGCTTGTTGAGTTCAACGCCAACAAGCTCTTTCACCAAGTCCTTTAAGCCATGGCGGTCGGTATAGGTGCGCACCAATTTAGAAGCGATTTTTGTACAGAAGACTGGGCCGACCTCTATGCCTAAATACTGCTTGCACATCGCCACATCAAAGCGGGCGAAATGAAACAGCTTTTCAACCTTTGGATTGGCCAGCAGGGCCTTAAGATTTGGGCAATCATAGGCCGGCCGGTTCAGGCGGACGATATGTGCATTGCCATCGCCAGCGCTTAGTTGCACCACACACAAGGCGTCACGCACTAAGGACAGACCCAAGGTCTCCGTATCCACAGCCACAACGGGCCCTAAATCCAAGCCATCAGGTAAATCGCCCTCGTAAGAATGAATCGTCACGTCTAAAGCCTCATCTGGTCATAAAGTCTGGGTCTTGGCGCGCCCAAGATAGGGCTACGTCAAGCTTCGTTCTCTTCTCTAAGCCTTTTTGCGCTGCACCGCAAAAGATGTTGAAGGTTGATTACAGGGCCGGATTAGTATGCCTCTTTTAGAACGACGCGAGTTCGAGCATAGAGGCAGCGCCATGCTACGGGTGTGGCAAACCGCAATTGGCGGGATGGATGTGGGTTGAGACTTGATGAGTAGCGAACGCGATACAGACTCCGACTGGAACCAACTTGGTGAGGTCGACCCCTTCTGGGCTGTGATTACGGATGAACGCTTTCGCGCGGAAAAAATGGATAAGACCACAAGAGAAGCTTTTTATGAAAGCGGCTTTGGTAATATCGACCAGTTCCACCTTGCCCTAAAGCACTATTTTTCTGCACCTGATCACTTTGACGCCTGTTTGGACTTTGGTGCCGGTGTCGGGCGATTATTGGTGCCGATGGCTAAGCGCGCAAACACTGCTGTGGGCGTGGATATTGCAGGGTCTATGCGAGCAGTTTGTCAGGCGCGCTTAGATGAATTGGGTCTTTCCCAAGTGAAGCTTGTTGCAACGCCCAAGGAAGCTGCCGAATTTGGCCCGTTTGACTGGGTCAACTCCTTCATCGTGCTCCAGCATATTCCACCTGCCCGAGGCTTGGCGTTGATCGCGGACTTGATTGCGACAGTCAGGCCGGGAGGCTTCCTTTCCCTACACGTGACGACATTTCGAGATGCGCATCTCATGTCCCAAGATACTGCGGGCTCGGTGAGAAAACTGTTGCGCCAAGTTCGGGCAAGTTTGGTTTCAGGCCCACATATTGGGCAAATCAGCATGTTTGACTATGATTTGGGGCAAGTCCTAGCCCTCTTGACCCGCGCCGGTTGCCCCCGCTTCGTCTTGGAACACACCGACCACGGCGGCCATCATGGCTATATGATTTATGCGCAGAAAGTGGCGGGGTAGCGGCGCTCGTTGTCCTCTTGTGCAGGGGCAAGCAAGCATTTGGAAGATCAGCAATAAAGGTGATTTCCAGTCTGCGTGTGTTGGGTGTGGAAACTTGGTTCAGAATGCGCCATAGTTTGAGTGCAACACCTCTTTTAATGGGTTGGAACATAAGCATGCTGACACAAGGTGACGACTATCCAATTCATCAAACCGCTGAACCGATTGCCTATTCGGGCACGGATCGCAATTTTTATGATCGGTATTTCTTCAACGGATACCAAGCAGATGGTAGCGGCTTTTTCGCTGTGGCTTTTGGTGTTTACCCGCATCTAAATGTCGCCGATGCGCATTTTTCGGTTGTTCGCGGCGGTGTCCAACACTGCCTGCATGCGTCGCGGCTTCTCGCGATGGAGCGGATGGATCTTTCGGTTGGACCCATCAAAATTGAGATTGTCGAGCCGCTCAACATTCTGCGCATTGTGGTGCGTGAACATGAGGGATTTAGCGCTGATCTGACCTTTACCGGGCGCGCATTTCCGGTCGAAGAACCGCGCTTTACCCGCCGCATTGGGCCGCGCACCTTTATGGATTACACCCGAATGACCCAAAACGGGCATTGGGCAGGCTGGATCGAGATTGATGGCATACGCGAGGATATCGGCGGCAGTGTTGGCACGCGCGACCGCTCTTGGGGCGTTCGGCCCATCGGTGCCAGTGACTCCCAACCGACCGTACCCCAGCAGGTGCCACAGTTTTTCTGGCTTTGGAGCCCAGTGAACTTTGCCGATGCCAGCCTGTTCTTCCACATCAATGCTGATGGCGCCGGAAAGCCTTGGAATAGCCGCGCGGTGTGGTGCCCGGACAAGGCAGGTCCCGATGACAGGATTGAGACAGAGCATGCGTCCATGTCCCTGACGCTGATGCCTGGCAGGCGCCACGCCAGCTCGGCCAGCTTGATCCTAGAGGCTGATGGGCAACCTGCACGCCACGCTGTTTTCCAGCCAATCACGACCTTCCTGATGCGGGGTCTTGGCTATGGTCACCCCACTTGGGGACATGGTGGCTGGAAGGGCGAACTGGTGATTGAACGAGAGGATATTGACCTTTCCGACATCGTGCCGGGCCGCCCAGACCATCTCCACATCCAAGCGGTCTGCAAAGTGACTGTGTCAGGTGATGGTCAGACCGAAGTGGGCACTGGCATCCTCGAACAATTCATCATTGGCGCCTACGCACCCTTAGGACTGACTAGCCTTGCCGCAGATTGATCTTATCCCCGCGCCGACAGACATTAATGCCGACTGGTTGGCACAGCATTTGGGGCGGTCGGTATCAGGCGTTACAGCCAAGCCGGTCGGGACCGGGCAGGTTGGCGCGACCTACCGCTTCTTGTTGGCAAACACCGACCCGGACGCGCGCGGCCAAGCTTCGCCGCCCGGTTCGCTTATTGGCAAGTTCATGTCGCAGGATCCGGTCAGCCGGGCCACGGGAATTGCGCAATTGAGCTATGTCCGAGAGGTGAAATTCTACCAGACCTACGGCAATACCAAGCCCCTGCCGATACCCTTGGCTAGGTACGCCGCCATTGATGAAGCCAGCCACGAATTTGCGTTGATCATGGACGATTTTCCGGGCCATAGGCCAGGAAACCAACTTTTGCCCGCGACGCTGGAAGAGGCAAAGCTCGCGATGGTCGCCGCGGCCAGTATCCATGCGGCTTGGTGGGGCGATGCTGGGCTCGACACCCATATTTGGCTAAATGGCTCGCACGCTGCTGCTGGTATGAATGTCGACGCCTTGTTTGAGATGCTTTGGCCTGCCTTTTGCGCACGCTATGGCGATCAGATCAACGATCAGATCCGCGCGACGGGCCAGGCTTATTTGGGTCGGATCAATGCGTGGATTTCACAGCGAGCGGGCCCGCGTTGCCTCACCCATGGTGACTTTCGCCCCGATAATATGCTGTTTCACGAAGGCGATGCCGCCCACCCAATTGTCATCGTCGATTGGCAAACGGCCGGGGTGGGCAATGGTGCCACTGATATTGCCTATTATCTGGGGACAGCCCTGACGCCAGAGATGCGCCGCACGCATGAACGCGCTTTGGTCCATCTGTGGATCGACCAACTCGTAAAAGCCGGCGTGCCCGAAGCCGATACCCAAAGCTTATGGGACACCTATCGGCGCGACGCCTTAGCAGGCTTCCTCATGGGCGTCCTCGCCTCCATGATCGTCGCCCAAACGCCGCGCGGCGACGCCATGTTCCTAGCCATGTGCGCCCGTGCCGCCGCGATGGTTGAGGATCACGGCTCTGTCGAGCTGATTTAGGGGAAACTTCGTCAAATTAGCGCGTCACAGAATAAATCAGCTCTTGTGAGGCCATTTGGCATGCCCATCTAATTCGCCGGTGTGATGAACCTTGCCCAACCGCTTTTAGCATGACCGCGAATGACGTAGATAGTTAGTATACACCAGCGATTGAAAAAATAGGACTCTTCATGCCCACACTTGATTGGATCGGAAAGAAGGCGGTGGTGAACCATCATCGCGACGTGCCATATCGGTTGATCCATTGCGACAAGGACAAGAGCTTTGGTGATCCAGACGCAAACAATTTGTTGGTGCAGGGTGTAACCTTGAAGCCCTCAAGGCGCTGCTGCCCTATTATGCGGGCAAGGTGAAGTGCATTTATATTGATCCGCCCTACAATACAGGCAACGTGGATTGGGAGTATAATGACAATGTGAACTCCCCAGAAATCAAGGCGTGGCTCGGAAAAGCCGTGGGCAAAGAAGCCGAAGATCTGTCGCGCCATGATAAGTGGTTATGCATGATGTATCCGCGTTTGCGATTGCTCAAAGAGTTTTTGAGAGATGATGGATTAATTTTTGTAAGCATTGACGTCAATGAAATGCATTCAGCAAAGTTTTTATTGGATGAAATTTTTGGCACGAAATGCCATAAAAACACCATTGCAGTTCGGCGCGGAATTAAAAGCGTTCAGGCCCAATTCGAAGACATAGATTCTCTATATCAAGGGCACGAATACATTCTCTTTTACTCGAAAGATGCGAACGTCCGTCTACCAAAACTCAGCCTGAAAAACGAAGTGGAAAAACCTGGAAAATGGGACACCTTTTGGCGTGGTACTGACCGCAAGACGATGCGCTATAAGTTGTTCGACAAAAAGCCAGAGACGGGTCAGTGGCGATGGGAAGAAGACCGGGCCACACGCGCAAAGAACAACTACACGGAGTACTTGAGCCATTTTTCGTCTTTAATGAGCCTCGATGAATGGTTCGTAGACAACTTAACGGCTAGAAACCTAAAATTGGACTTTGTTCGACAGACCGATGAAGGAACAGTTCAATATTATGTCCCACCAAGTGGACAAAAGCTTTTGAGTGATAATTGGATGGACATTCTCCTAAGCGGCTCAGACACCAGTTTTTCTACAGAAAAAAACAAGCAAATCATCCAGAGAATTATTCAGTGGACAACCAAAGGCGGTGATATTGTCTTGGATTCATTCGCTGGTTCAGGAACTACGGGACACGCTGTAATTGTATCAAACGCCAGCGATGGGGAAACACGCCACTATATCATGGTTGAAATGGAAGAAGAGATCGCGACAACAACAATCGTACCAAGACTTGAAAGAGCGGTTTCTGAAAACAATGTTGAAACTGGCGGCTTTCGCTTCTGCACACTTGGTGAGCCATTATTTGATGCCGACGGCAATGTAAGCCCTCACGTTACATACCCAGATCTTGCTGCACATGTGTTCTTTTGTGAGACGGGTTCACCTATTCCCAGCCGGGCGGACGGTTCAACACCGCTGATTGGCACGTTCCAAGGCCGGGCAATCTATCTGTTGCATAACGCGGAAGCTGTTGGCGTTGCCAGCGCCAATGCCGGGAATGTGCTAACCGGCAGTATTCTCGACACGCTGCCCTTGCCCGACTTGGGCTTTACCGGTGCGCGCATCATCTATGGAGAAGGATGCACCGTGCCTGATGATCGGCTTTCCCGCCTTGGGGTGACATTCAAGCAAATCCCCTATCAGATTGAGGGGCTTTGAGCATGGCTTTGCCCGTTTTCAGCCTGAAAAACTATCAAATCCAGACGCTGGCCGCGCTTCGCAAGTTTCTCGAAAAGACAGTTGAATTCAATGAAGCGGATACGGCCTTCTATTCGCTCACTAAACGGTCCTTTGAGCCGGTGCCCAACCTTCCCGGCCTGCCCTATGTCTGCCTCCGTATTCCGACCGGAGGCGGTAAAACTATCCTTGCTGCGCATTCGGTTGCCGTGGCTGCTGATAGCTTCCTCCGAACTGACGCTCCTACGGTGCTTTGGCTTGTGCCGTCGCAGACGATCCGCGAACAGACGTTGGCAACCCTTAACGACAGGGCACACCCGAACCGGCGAGCACTTGCGGAGCGCTTCGGCGAGAACATCCGAGTGATGACGGTTGCTGATGCACTCTATGCTAAACGCGCCGACTATGACGGTGGTGCGGTGGTAATCGTTGCGACGATCCAAGCTTTTCGCGTCGAGGAGACAGAAGGCCGTAAGGTCTATGAAGCCAATGGTGAATTGATGGATCATTTCACCGGGCTTGCCGACGGCTTGCGCGACGCCTTAGAAGTCGGGCCTTCTGGCGACCCAGTGCAGTCCTTGGCGAATGTTCTGCGCTTGCGCCGCCCGATGGTTATTGTGGATGAAGCGCATAACGCGCGGACAAACTTATCCTTCGATACCTTGGCGCGATTGAAGCCTTCGTTAATCATCGAATTCACGGCAACGCCAGTAACACCGGAAGAGCACAAGCCGGAAAAGGGCATTTACGCGTCAAACGTGCTTCATCAAGTGTCCGCCGCCGAACTTAAAGCGGCTGAAATGATCAAGCTTCCTGTGATCCTTCGCGGACGGGCAAACCACAATGAAACCATCGGCGATGCCATCGCATGGCTAGATGTTTTGAATGATACGGCGCAGGCAGAAGAGAAGGAAACGGGCGAGTTCATCCGCCCCGTGATGCTCATTCAATCCGAGGCCAAATCGACAGACAAATCGACGCTGCATGCCGAAGAAGTAAAAAAGGTTCTAATTGAAGATTTTCGTGTGCCCGAAGCCCATATAGTGATTGCGACTGGCGACACGAAGGGGTTAGAAGGCGTCGATTTGTTCGACCGCGAATGCAAAGTGCGCTTCATCATCACGCAACAGGCGTTGAAGGAAGGTTGGGACTGCTCCTTCGCTTACGTGTTATGTTCGGTTGCAGAACAAAGGTCGTCTCGTGCCGTAGAGCAACTTTTAGGTCGCGTTCTGCGCTTGCCCCGCGCTTCTCGTAAGCGCCATGAAGACCTAAACCGCGCATATGCATTCGCCACCACCGCAAGCTTCCAGAATGCCGCTAATACGTTGCGCGACGGGCTTGTAAACAACGGTTTTGAAAAAGTCGAAGCCCAAGCGCTAGTTCGCGCCATGCCCGTTCTCCCCGGAATGGAAGAAGGTGGATCAGCCTTCCTTTATGAAGAAAAACTACCAACGGAAGTGGATGCAGCGACTTTCAAAAAGAACATTGAAATTGCCACCGGTGGACGGGTTTATGTCGATCTTGAAACGGGCACCATACGTGCGCGCGGCGCGCTTTCCGACTATGACAGAACGACCATGAGGCTTGCCATGCCGGAAGAAGCTGCAGGTGCCATTGACGCACTCGTACATCGTTCACGCGGTGCGAGGTTGAAGGTCCCTGAGTTGGATGCAGAAGTCATTCGCTTTGCTGTTCCTCAATTGACTGTGCGAGCCGGGCAAGGATGGCAATTGTTCGACCGGGCGCATTTTCTCGATATTCCTTGGAAGCTGGAAGATAGCGATCCAGCATTGATCTTTGATTTCTTCGCGCCACCGCGCAGTTCTGCTGAAGAGGCACATATTGACGTTGATGCAGGCCAAAAAGTGAAGGTAGAATTCGTAACCGACTTGCATGATCAGCTTGCTTTGACGCTTGCCTTGCGCGGGTGGACTAAAAGCGCGCTTGTGAACTGGATTGATAGGCGACTGCCTTACTCATCTCGACGGGACATAACCCGATTATCGTCAACGCTTTTTGTTTCCAAAGCACTCGATCTGATAATGGTGAAATCCGGCATGACAGTTGAAGCGTTGGCACGGGCAAACTTCCGCCTTGTCGATGCCTTTGTAAAGGTGATCGCCAAACATCGCGACAAACGGGAATCCAGTGCTTTTGAAAGCGCGCTTTTCCCACAGAGCGGCTTAGAATTCCAAACCAGTGCCGATGTCGAACTTCTTTTTGAAGAAAGCCGGTATGGATATAATCAGCCTTACAAGGGCGGAGTAAGCTTCAAGAAGCATTTGTTTAATGTGATCGGTGACCTTGACCCGACAGGCGAGGAGCACGAATGCGCCATAGAAATTGAACGAAATCCCAAGATAAAGGCTTGGGTACGCAACACTTCGAAGCAGCCGTATTCGTTTTGGCTGCAAACTTCTTCTGACAAGTTCTATCCCGATTTTGTTGCGCTTTTACATGACGGTCGAGTCTTGGTGATCGAGTACAAAGGCGCGGATCGATTCACAAACGACGATTCAAAGGAAAAGCGGCTGATCGGCGAACTTTGGGCTGAACGGTCCCATGGAAAATGCTTGTTTCTAATGATTCAGAACAAGGAATTTTCTATGATTGATGCGGCGATAAACGCCTAACCCAAATCCACCCCCTCGGACTTCGTCAAACAAGAAAGTGGTGCCCAGAAGAGGACTCGAACCTCCACGCCTCGCGGCGCTGCTACCTGAAAGCAGTGCGTCTACCAATTCCGCCATCTGGGCAACGGAAGCGGGGATTTAGAGGACATGGGCGCAGGCGTCAATTGACTTATCATTGTGTGGTGCGATTTCGTCCTGCGCGGCTGACTTGCTGGAGCAAGGCAGGCTCGTCTAGATCATGCCTATGGCCAAACTGGTGATCATGGGCGTCTCTGGCGCGGGAAAAACGACCTTGGGCTCGGCTTTGACGGCGCGTCTGGGCTGGCGCTTTCTTGATGCCGATGATTTTCATTCTCCAGAAGCCAAGGCTAAAATTGCCTCAGGCGTCACGTTAGATGAGACCGACCGCGCTGCCTGGTTGACGCGGATTAAGCCTGTTTTCGATGAAGTGGGGATTCCAACGGTTCTGGCATGCTCGGCGCTGAAGGCAATTCATCGCACAAGCTTAGCCCCCGACTATCTGGTGCATTTGGTGATTGGGACGGACCTCGCCCACACGCGTCTAAGTGCACGCCAAGGCCATTTTGCTGGGCCGAGCATCTTAGCCTCGCAATTTTCGACGTTGGAGACACCCGGTGATGCGCTGGCCGTCGACGCTGCACAGCCAACGGCTGCGCAGGTCGAACAGATTATTCAGGCATTTGCACTCAAATCTGCGTGAGCGATCAGAAAGGGAGAGCCCGGCGGCGCTTGGAATAAGCGGTATAGCCGGCATTCACCCCTGCACGGAAACCAATGCCTGTGCGCATTGGTGCCAATGTCACCCCTTCAGCGCGCTGATACGTGACTGCAATGCCCGCAATAAAGAAGGCAGCACCTTCGACACCTGGATAACGACGGTAAATGCCGTCAGGGTTTTCTAGATTATAAACGAGGGTGAAGACTTTGCTGGCATTGCCCCCAGTGTCGAGGCCGATTGAAGGGCCTTGCCAGAAGATTTTGCGCTCTTGTCCGTCCTTCATCACCAAGGTGCCTTGGCCATAACGGACACCTACGCCAATCGCGGCGGCATATTCATCGCCCCGGATATAGCCAACGGGGCTGCCTTGGTCTTGGAACACGCGTTCAACCGCTTGGCCGACGCTGCCAGAGGTTTTGCCAAAGAAGTTTCCGGCCGCATCGATAATCTCCTGCTGGGTAAAGCCGTCAGGATTGGCCTTTTTGGCAATAGGTGCCGTATTCGAGGACGTCATCATGTCATCGGTGGTCGGCCCTGAGGTTTGCGCAAGGGCAGGTGTTCCCAAAGCGAGGGCTGCCGCGCAGAGAATAGCAAGTTTCCAATTATTCATCATGTGGCTCCAAAATCGCCCCCTTGGCTGGTTAAAGCCAAACATGGTTAGTTTGGCGTTAAAATGGCCGCAGCGTGTTCAGAACTTGGCCATCTTCAAAACGGGGCCTCCTCGGCGGGCAGGTCATAGGGGACTATGACCGGGGGATCGTCCAGTTCATGGCAAAGCGCACGGTCGCGTGTGACCAGTGTTCTCCCGCTGGCTTGGGCGGTGGCGACAATCAGGGCGTCTGCCAAGTCAAGCCGTCTTTCTTGCCGCAAGATTGCTGCATAGACACCAATATCAGCGTCGACATGGATCAGATGAAAGCGGTCTAACCAGAGACGCATGGCATCTTCTTGGCTAGAAGGCACGCCTGACATGACCTCCACCCACGTGATGACAGAGATGGCGGCCCCTGGATGGCTCGAAATGGCTTCGCTTGCCGCCCGATGCCCTTGCAAGTGGTCGATCAATATATTGGTGTCGAACAAAACCTTCATCGACCCCACCCTTTGGCTTGGGTTAGTGCGTGCGTGCCTTTCGATAGCCATCCCCCTGCAGCAGCACAAGTCCCCCAACATGGCACACCCTTCCCCTTCGCCTTCGGGTCAGCTAAAAGCCCGGCCAACTCCTAGTTTGACTGACAGAAAGACACACGCGTGGCACATCAGCATATCTTCCAAATGCAAGGCCTGACCAAAGCCTATCCAGGCGGCAAGAAAGTATTCGAAAACATCTGGTTGTCCTTTTACCCAGATGCGAAGATTGGTGTGGTTGGTGTGAACGGTTCGGGTAAGTCCAGCCTTTTGAAGATCATGGCTGGCCTCGATAAGGACTTCACGGGTGAGGCTCGTCCTGCCCAAGGCACCAAAATGGGCTATTTGGCGCAGGAACCAGACTTGGACGCCACCAAATCAGTCTGGGAGAACGTCATTGCAGACTGCCCGGAGAAGATCTTGTTTGATCGGTTCGGCGAAATCTCCATGAAGATGGCCGAAGACTATAGCGACGAACTGATGGAAGAGATGACCTCCTTGCAAGAGCAGATCGACGCTGCTGACGCATGGGACATTGATGCCAAGATCGAAATGGCTATGGGCGCGCTGCGTTGCCCCGACAATGACGCCGACATTTCCAAGCTTTCAGGTGGGGAAAAGCGCCGCGTCGCGCTGTGCCGCCTCTTGTTGTCTAAGCCTGACATGATGATGTTGGACGAACCGACCAACCACTTGGACGCAGAGTCCGTCGCTTGGCTTCAGCACCATTTGGAAGAATTTCCAGGCTGCGTCATCCTCGTCACCCACGACCGCTACTTCCTCGACCAAGTGACAAAGTGGACGTTGGAACTCGACCGCGGCAAGGGCATTCCGTACGAAGGCAATTATTCCAGCTGGCTAGAGCAAAAGGCCAAGCGGATCGCGCAAGAAGAACGCGAAAGCGATGCCAAGTCCAAAATGATGGCTAAGGAATTGGACTGGGTGCGGCAAAGCCCGAAGGCCCGTCAAGCCAAGTCGAAAGCCCGTCTGGCCCGCTATGAAGAAATGGCAGATGCGGCCGAGCGCGAAAAGCAGAGCTTTGCCACCATCCAAATCCCACCCGGACCGCGACTGGGCACCAATGTTATTCGCTTTGATGGCCTATCCAAGGGCTATGGCGACCGCATGTTGATCAATGATCTGACCTTCAAGCTGCCGCAAAACGGCATTGTGGGTGTGATCGGGCCGAACGGTGCGGGTAAATCAACCCTATTCAAAATGATCACCGGCCAAGAAGTGCCAGATAGCGGCTCCATCACCGTTGGGGAGAGCGTTAAGCTGGGCTTTGTTGATCAAAGCCGCGATGCTTTGGATGATAGCAAGAACGTGTGGGAAGAAATCTCTGGCGGGCTCGACATCATTGATGTCGGCGGTCGCGAAGTGCCTTCGCGCGCTTATGTCGGCACGTTTAACTTCAAAGGTGCCGATCAGCAAAAGAAAGTCGGCCTGTTGTCGGGCGGGGAACGCAATCGCGTTCACCTCGCTAAGACCCTGCGCTCTGGTGCCAACGTCCTTCTACTGGACGAACCAACCAACGACCTTGACGTTGAAACCCTGTCTGCCCTGGAAAACGCATTAGAAGTCTGGCCGGGCTGCGCTGTCGTAATCAGCCACGACCGCTGGTTCCTAGACCGTTTGGCTACGCATATTCTTTCCTATGAAGGCGAAAGCCACGTGGAATGGTTTGAAGGCAACTTCCAAGCCTATGAAGAAGACAAAAAGCGTCGTCTGGGCCTGACTGAAATCATCCCAAGCCGCATCAAGTTCCAGAAGTTCGCGCGGTAGGGGGTTATACCCCCCTACAACACAAACCGGCTGAGATCGGTGTTCTTCGACAAGCCTTCGACCTTCTCGCGGACATAGGCACCGGTGATCTCGATGGTCTCGCCACCACGGTCGGTGGCGTTGAAGCTGATGTCATCCAGCACGCGCTCAAGGACGGTGTGCAAGCGGCGGGCACCGATATTTTCCACGCTGGTGTTTACCGCAACGGCTACATCGGCAATGGCATCGACGGCTTCCTCGGTGAAGTTCAATGCCACGCCTTCGGTGCCCATCAGGCCGACATATTGCTTCACAAGGCTGGCTTCGGGCTCGGTTAAGATGCGGCGGAAATCATCGCGGGTCAGGGCCTGAAGCTCCACCCGGATTGGCAAGCGGCCTTGTAGCTCAGGCAACAGGTCGGATGGCTTGGCCACATGGAAAGCGCCCGATGCAATGAAAAGGATGAAGTCTGTCTTTAGCGTGCCATGCTTGGTTGAAACAGTGGTGCCTTCGATCAAGGGCAGCAGATCGCGCTGCACACCTTCGCGGCTGACATCGGCCCCTTGGCGTTCGGCACGGGCGCAGATTTTGTCGACCTCATCGATAAAGACAACGCCTTCAGTCTCGGCCAAAAGCAAGGCTTCTTGCGTGATAGAATCCTTATCTAATAGCTTATCGCTTTCCTCCATAACGAGGGGTTCATAGGCTTCGGCGACCGTGGTCTTGCGCGTACGCTTCTTCGTGCCCGATAGGCTTTGTAGCATCGAGCCTAAGTCGATCATGCCGCCCGGCGCTCCTGGAAATTCCATCATCGAGGCAGCGGGAGAACTCACGTCGAAGTCCAGCTCAATTTCCTTGTCCGCTAAAAGGCCGCCGCGCAGCTTTTTGCGGAAGGCTTCACGTGTGCCTTGGCTAGCCTCGGTCCCGACGAGCGCATCCAAAACGCGGTCTTCAGCCATGGCTTCGGCTTTGGCGCGCACATCTTTGCGGCGGCGGTCGCGCACCAAATGGATGGCGGCCTCAACAAGATCCCGGATGATCTGATCAACATCACGGCCAACATAGCCGACTTCCGTGAATTTGGTGGCTTCTACCTTTACAAACGGGGCACCCGCCAGTTTGGCGAGGCGACGTGCAATCTCGGTTTTGCCGACGCCCGTTGGCCCAATCATCAGAATGTTCTTTGGCGTTGTTTCTTCGCGCAGCTTTTCAGGCAAGCGCTTACGGCGCCAGCGGTTGCGCAGCGCGATGGCAACGGCGCGCTTGGCGTCGGATTGGCCAATGACGTGGCGGTCAAGCTCGGAAACAATTTCGCGGGGGGAAAGGTCGGTCATTCTACGCTCGCCAATTGTTCAATGGTCAGATTGCCATTGGTATACACACAAATATCAGCTGCAATCGCCATGGCTTTGCGCGCGATGGTTTCCGCATCAAGGTCTTGATCATAAAGCGCCCGGGCCGCGGCCAGCGCGTAACCGCCACCAGAGCCAATGGCGGCAACCGCATGGTCTGGTTCCAGCACATCGCCCGTGCCGGTCAGTACATAGGTGCCCTCTTTATCGGCACAAATCAGCATGGCCTCTAAGCGGCGCAAATATCGATCGGTCCGCCAGTCCTTGGCCAATTCAACACAAGCGCGCAGCAATTGATTGGGAAACCGCTCTAGCTTCCCTTCCAACCGTTCAAACAAGGTGAAGGCGTCCGCGGTTGCACCAGCAAAGCCTGTCAGCACGGTGCCACCTGCCAAGGTGCGAACCTTGCGCGCGCCATGTTTCATGACGGTATTGCCAACCGAGACTTGGCCGTCGCCAACGACGACAACTTTGCCGCCTTTACGTACTGCCAAAATGGTTGTGCCGCGCCAGTCGGCGGCGGGACGTTCGAAATCGCTCATGAGTGTTTAATGGCGTTTGTGCGGGCTGACTTCAAGGCGCACCGCTCTAGCTTAGCTGGTACGGCGCAGTCCCTCGATCTGCGGTGCAGGGGAAAGGCCGTCTGCACGGGCCGCCCAATTGCGAGCATGGGCTTCAAACTGATCTGCCGACATGGGCGAGCCAAACAGATAGCCCTGGCCCAAAGTCGCGCCACGCTTCTTCAGGAAAGCCGCTTGTTCTTGGGTTTCCACGCCTTCGGCAACGGTCTCATAATTCAGTCCGCCTGCCATCGCGATAATGGTTTCAATCATCGCCGGCGCATTGCGATCTTTGCCCAAGGCGCTGATAAAGCTTTGGTCGATCTTAAAGACGTCAAACGGCATGCGGGTAAGCGCTGCTAGGTTTGAGTGACCGGTTCCGAAATCATCAATGGCGATCCGAACGCCCTTGTTCCGCAACGGTTCCAGCAGGCGGATCACCCGATCCGGATTGCTCATCGCGATGGATTCAGTAATTTCCAACTCGAACAAAGAAGCCGGCAGGCCGGTTTCGGCCAGAATATTTTGCACCTTGGCCGTAAAGTTATCGTCGTTGAACTGCATCGCCGACACATTGACCGCCACGCGCAGCGCGATGCCCCGGCGCAGCCAAGCTGCAGCCTTTTTGGCGGCGTCGCGCATGATGTAATCGCCTAAAGGCGCAATTAGGCCGGTTTCTTCTGCGGCAGTAATGAATTTGGTCGGCGACACCATGCCCTGGGTTGGGTGGTTCCAGCGCACTAAGGCTTCGCAGCCGTGAATGCGGCCCGTGCCTAAATCCACTTTCGGCTGGAAATAGGCCATGAACTGACCTTGATCGATCCCGGCGCGAATCTCATTCTCGAGCACCAGTTTCTCCAGCGCGCGCTGGTTCATCTTCCGCGTAAAGAAGACGCTGCGGTTGCGGCCACCATTGCGCGCGTGGCTCAGAGCAAGGTCAGCTGAACGCAGGACTTCTTCGCCCGTCTCGCCATCTTGCGGGAAGATCGCGATGCCCGCGCAAGCCCCCAGCACGATGTGGTGACCACCCAGCTCAAAGTGCTGGCGCAAACCTGCTGCGACCAATTGTGCAAAGCGACCCGCTTGGGTTGGATCATCAATGTCTGGAATCAGAACGGCAAATTCAGAAGTCCCGGTCCGTGCCAAAAGCGCCGGCCGGGCGATGCAGGTTTGCAATCGCACGATCCGATCCGACGCCCGGACCGCGGCCGATAGGCGCTCTGCAACTAGCCCCAACAATTCTTCGCCAGCAATCTGGCCCAAGGTCTCTTGCACACGGATAAATTTGTCGACATCGATCGAGATAACGGCGCCGACCAAATTGTTAGCAGCATTGGATTTTGCGGCTTCATCGGTTTCCTGCCGAAAACGGTCGCGGTTAGGCAGTTCGGTGATGGTGTCTACAAAAGCAAGCTGTTGGATCCGCTTCATAGACGCGTCCAAGCGCTGCATCATTCGGTTCAAGGCTCGGGCAAGAATTTCAAGTTCATCGCCAGAGCGAATGTCGAGACGGACACCTAAACGCTTCAAATTGGTCTGCTGGGCAAATTCTGTTAAATCGCGCAGTGGATTTGTGATGCGGCGCACAAAGGCAAAGAAGGCTGCCGTGGCTAGAACCACCGACAGTGTTGCGCCGCCAACGGCCCATGCCAATGCACGTCCGCCGAGGGTAAAGCCCAAGATCAAGATTAAACCTAACATCACGACACTGATCAGGCCGAGAAAGGCCAAAGTCAGCTTCCCGGCCAGTGTCTTTAGGATGTTTTCGAGCCAAACTTTCACTGAACACGACGCCTATGGGTTCTGGATGCGGCGACAGCGCCAACGAGTTCCCAGACCGATTTTCCCTGTTTGCACAGATTAGGTTGACGCCGCCTTAATCTAGGCGTCGCAGATGCAGACTGAAACCAGCGCGATCACGTGTTTCCTTTGCCCTCCCAACGCGCTAAGAGGGGCCGCTCGCCCCAAACATTGGTGCGCTCACCCAGACCAATAGCGGAAAGATTTCATCGTGCGGACGGCCACCATTCAGCGCAATACCAAAGAAACGCAGATCTCTGTCACCATGAATTTGGATGGGACAGGCACAGCAAAGGTTTCTACTGGCATTGGCTTTTTTGATCATATGCTCGAAAGCTTTGCCAAGCATGCGCTGATTGACCTGACGGTTTCTACGAAGGGCGATTTGCATATCGATATGCATCACACGGTTGAAGATACCGGCATTGTGATGGGTCAGGCGCTTAAATCCGCTTTGGGCGATTTTTCTGGCATCCGGCGGTTTGGCCATGCCTATATCCCGATGGACGAGACTTTGTCGCGCGCGTCGATTGATTTGGCGAACCGGCCCTATCTGGTTTGGAAGGTCAATTTTGAGCGTCCGAAGGTCGGCGAGATGGACACCGAGTTGTTCAAGGAATGGTTCCACGCATTTGCAGGCAATGGTGGCCTGTGTCTGCATGTCGAAAACCTATATGGCGAGAATACGCACCATATTATCGAGAGCTGTTACAAAGCACTCGCGCGCGCCTTAAGGGTTGCGATTGAAATTGACCCTCGTTTGAATGGGGCTGTCGCCTCAACAAAGGGCGTCCTTTAAGGCACGGAAATGCTTACCTTAATCGATTATGGCTCTGGCAATCTTCGCTCCGCAGAGAAAGCGTTGGTTGCAGCCGGTGCGCGCGAAGTCTGTGTGACGGCCGACCCGGATCGTATTGCAAAGGCCGATCAAATTGTGTTGCCGGGCGTGGGGGCATTTGCTGATTGCGCCGCTAATCTCGCCGCTGTCGATGGTTTGCGCGAGGCTCTAGAGACCCGCGTGCGCGGTGAGGGTGCGGCCTTCCTAGGGATCTGTGTAGGCATGCAACTCTTGGCTGATGTAGGGATTGAGTTCGGCTCTACCCCCGGCCTTGGTTGGATTGGCGGAAAAACCTCGGTCATACGGCCGGGCTCGACAGAGCTGAAAGTGCCGCATATGGGCTGGAATACGGCAGAACCGACTAAAAATGCGGTTTTTGACGCCGCCTGGGGCGGGGCGCAGGATGTCTATTTCGTCCACTCCTTCGCATTCCGTGCTGCGCACAATCCCGATGTCGCGGCTTGGTGCACCTATGGTGCCGATCGATTTGCTGCCGCTGTCGCGAAGGACAATATCATGGGCGTGCAATTCCACCCGGAAAAAAGCCAAAGGGCGGGTCTGGCTCTGTTGGAAGAATGGCTAAAGCAATGATTTTATACCCCGCAATTGATTTGAAGGATGGGCAGGCCGTTCGCCTGTACAAGGGCGATTTCGCCCAAATGACTGTGTTTGATACCGACCCATCCGCGCGCGCGGCTAGCTTTGAAGCGATGGGTTTTGGCTATCTCCATATTGTTGACCTTGACGGTGCCCTCAAGGGTGCCGGGGCCAATCTTGAGGCAATTGCCGCCATTCGCGCCCGGACCAGTCTGCCAATGCAAGTGGGCGGTGGTATTCGCGATCTCAACGCGATTGAGAAGACGCTTTCTATGGGCGTCAACCGTGTGATCTTAGGCACAATTGCCGCCAAACAACCCCAATTTGTGCGCGAGGCCGCAAAGGCCTTTCCGGGCCAAGTTGCCGTGGGAATTGATGCGATTGATGGCATGGTGGCGGTGGAAGGCTGGGTGGAAACCACCAATCTGGCCGCCTTGGATCTAGCCCGTCAGTTTGAAGATGCAGGCGTGGCTGCCCTGATTGTGACCGACGTTGGTCGCGACGGCACGAAGACGGGCATCAATATTGATTTCACCGGCGCGATTGCAGACGCCGTGGGCATGGATGTGATCGCGTCAGGTGGTTTGGCTGGCGTGCAAGATATCGTCGCCCTCAAAGCCCGTGCGGGCAAGCCTGTTGCCGGGGCCATTTTAGGCCGTGCGCTCTATGATGGCCTGATTGACCCCGTCGAAGCCCTCAAGGCCGCAGCATGACGCTGAAAGTTCGCATCATTCCCTGCTTGGATGTCAAGGACGGCCGGGTCGTGAAGGGCGTGCAGTTTGAAGGGTTGCGCGATGCAGGCGACCCTGTCGAGCAGGCGCAATTCTATGACGGCGAGGGGGCTGACGAGATTTGCTTCCTCGACATCTCCGCCAGCCATGAGGGCCGAGGCACGCTGCTGGACGTGGTAAGGCGCACAGCCGAAGTGTGCTTCACCCCCTTAACCGTTGGCGGGGGTGTTCGTACGACGGACGATTTCCGCGCCCTGTTGCTGGCTGGAGCTGATAAGGTGGCGATCAATACCTCGGCCGTCAAAGACCCCAGCTTGGTAACAGCCGCCGCACGGCGCTTTGGGGCCCAGTGCGTCGTGGTCGCGATTGATGCCAAACAAACAGGCCCCGAACAATGGGAGATTTTCACCCATGGCGGTCGCAATGCAACCGGCATTGACGCATTGGCCTTTGCCAAAGACGTGGTCGACCGTGGCGCGGGAGAGCTTTTGGTCACCTCCATGGACAAGGATGGCACCAAGTCTGGCTATGATCTGGCTTTAACGCGTGCCATCGCCGATAGCGTGTCCGTGCCGGTGATTGCTTCTGGCGGGGTAGGCAATCTGGACGATCTGGTGGCAGGCGTCACGCAAGGCCATGCCAATGCCGTTCTGGCGGCATCGATTTTTCACTTCAGAACCCATACACTGGCAGAAGCACGGGCAGCCCTAGCGGCGGCTGGGGCCAAAGTACGCCAACCGATTCAAGGAAACCTGCGATGAGCGATACCTTAGGGCAGGCATTAGACCAGCTCTTGACCGATATAGCGGTCAAGGCTGCTGCTGATCCGAGTCAAAGTTATACGGCAAAATTGCTGCAAGGCGGCCCTGTCCTATGCGGCAAGAAGCTGGGCGAAGAAGGCGTTGAGACAGCGCTTGCGATTGCTGGCGGCACGACCGACGAAATCGCCAAGGAAGCTGCAGATCTCTTATATCATTTGGCGGTTGGTCTACTCGCACGGGGCGTTACGGGTGCCGAAATTGCTACCGTTCTGGAGGCCCGCCGGGGTACATCAGGCCTTGTCGAAAAGGCCGGGAGACTAAATTCGTGAGCGAGGCGTTGGTCATTCGGTTGGCAGAAGATGGCGATGCACCGGCATTGGCGGCTTTTGGTGCCAAGACCTTTCTTGAGACCTTTGGCCATCTTTATCCACCTGAAGACAAGAGCTTCTTCCTGGAATATCGTTTCAGTCTGGAGCGGACTTTACAGGATATTCGAGACGCTGCCCGGGTCATGACGATGGTCTATCACGGCGATGACTTGGTGGCCTTCCTCGACTGTGGCCCTCTGACCCTGCCGGTTGAGAACCCAGAGTCTGACGCGCTGGAGCTTTACCGCCTCTATCTGGATGAAACCCAAAAGGGGACGGGTCTGGCCCAGAGATTGATGGACATGGCGCTCGATTGGGCACGTGCCAAGCAGGCCTCGGCGCTCTATCTGGGTGTATGGTCCCAAAATGAGCGCGCCAAGCGGCTCTACTCAAAATATGGCTTTGAGATTGTTGGTGCCTATCACTTCAAAGTTGGCAATACTTTGGATGACGAGCGCATCATGCGTCTTGCCCTTTAAGATCAAGGGGTCAGACCAGACCAAGCGCCTTTGATAAGGAAAACAGGCTGGTCAGCGTCAGGACAGTCCCAACCAGATAAAGCAATTGCTTCGCAGGTACGCGCTTGGCGAGAACTGCGCCAAAAGGTGCAGCCATCAGACCGCCGATGATCAAGCCAATGGTGGCCAGCGTAAAGGCTTCCCACCCAAGTGTGATGATGAAGGTTGCCGAGATCACAGTGGTCAAGAAGAATTCAGCCGTATTGACGGTGCCGATGGTCATGCGGGGCTCCGTGCCCTGAACCAACAGATTCGAGGTCACGACAGGACCCCAACCCCCACCACCAACGGCATCGAGAAATCCACCGACCAATCCTAAGGGCCCAACATATTTGGCCGTCCGATGGGGTTGGCCTTTGGTCATCCGCCAGCCACGCCAGAGCAGATAGACACCGATACAGGCGAGATAAGCCATGACGTACGGTCTGGCTGTGTCGGCATGGATGTTGGAGAGAAGATAGGCACCCGTTATCCCGCCAATCATGCCGGGGATGACCAAGGTCGCAAATAGCTTCCAGTTCACATTACGATGGATGGTGTGGCTGACCGCAGACGCGGCGGTCGTAAAAAACTCGACAATATGGACGGTTGAAGACGCCTTAGCTGGTGGCATACCCATCACACTGACCAAAAGGGTGCTGGTGATCACGCCAAACGCCATGCCCAAAGCCCCATCGACCAATTGTGCGACGAAGCCGACCAGAATGAATGGCCAGATGTCGTGAAAATGATGGGTGACGAAGTCAATCAAAGAAAGCGCTCCAAGGTTGGCCCTGATGGAAGTGCCCTATACGCATCTGTTTCCACCTTATCGAGAAATGCAAGCTGCAACCAGTCGTTAGAGATACTATTGCACAGACCCGCCCCCTAATCGACAATCAGGTCACCATAGCTCGCCGTGCTTGGGCAAGACGGCCAATGGCATCGCGCAAAACGGCTTCTTGTTTGGCAAAGCACAGGCGGATGATGGGTGGGGCTTCTTCAGGCTTTTCATAGAAGCTCTGTAAGGGGATCGCGGCAACGCCGTAGCTTTCGACGACTTCAAGGCAGAATTCTAACGCGGGCCGATCAATCCCCGATTGTTGCAGGTCAAGGCACATAAAGTAGGTCGCCTCACTATTCAGGACGTGAAAGCCCTGCTCCTGGAGGCCGCTGCGCAATACGTGATAAGCCGCCTGATAACCTTGTGCCTCTTCATCATACCAAGCCTTGTCCCACCCCAGTGCTTGGGCGACAGCGGCTTGCAGATGCGGTGGGGTGGTAAAGGTCAGAAACTGATGGGCTTTGCCTATGACTTTGGCGATATCGGGCTCAGCACACACAAAGCCGACTTTCCAGCCTGTGACGCCAAACATTTTACCCGCAGACCCGATCTTCACGGTACGCTCCGCCATTCCCGGCAAACCGTACATCGACACATGGATTTGATCTGTTAGGCGCACATGCTCCCAAACTTCATCACAAATGGCGACAAGATCATGGTCTTGGCAAATGTTGGCTAAACCCATGAGCTCGGCGTGGTTAAAGCTGCGCCCGGTCGGGTTCATCGGGTTATTGAGGACGATCGCACGGGTTTTCTTGGTGATTGCCGCTTCAATTTCTGCCAGCTCCAAGCGCCAGTGCGGGGGCCTCAGGGTAATCGTTTTGGCAACCCCGCCGGCCCGTGCAATCAAAGGGCGATAGGCGTCATATGCGGGATCAAGCACGATTACTTCATCGCCGGGGGATAAAAGCGCCAGAAAGCTCGCCGCCAAGGCTTCTGTTGCGCCAGAGGTGACCACCACATGTTCAGGGCTAAGTACAAGGCCTTGATGGGCGGCATAATGATCGGCGACGGCGGCTCGAAGGGTAGGAATACCCAACATCGGCGGATATTGATTGCTGCCCGCCATCAGCCCGTCGCAAGCCAAGCGTCGCAGCGCCTCTGGACCTTGGCTATCGGGAAAGCCTTGACCTAGATTGATCGCCTTGTGCGTGCGGGCGAGGCCCGACATCACTTCAAAAATCGTGGTCGGCAAGCCCGAAAAGCTGGAGTTAAAGCGCAAACTCACAGCCAATCTGCCACCGGAAGGCCCTTGGAGGTCAAAAACTCTCGATTGAACAACTTGCTTTGGTAGCGGCTGGCATAATCGCATAGGATGGTGACGATGGTCTTGCCAGGCCCCAAATCCTGCGCCAATCGCATCGCGCCAACAACATTGAGAGCTGCAGAGCCACCAATCGCCAAGCCTTCATTTTTAACCAGATCAAACAAGACGGGAAGCCAGTCTTCATCTTCTACGCGATAGGCATAATCTACAAGCACGTCTTCTAAGTTCGCGGTGACGCGGCCTTGGCCAATGCCCTCTGTGATGGAGGTTCCTGTCGCCTTAAGCTCGCCATCCTTATACCAATGATAAAGCGCGGCCCCACCGGGGTCGGCTATGCCAATCGCAATGTTCGGATTTCGTGCTTTCAGCGCTCGGCTAATCCCGCCCAATGTGCCGCCAGAGCCTACCGAACAAATGAAACCGTCAATCTTGCCCGCGGTCTGCTCCCAAATTTCAGGCCCGGTGGTTTCCTCATGCGCGCGGCGGTTGGCCAGATTATCGAATTGATTGGCCCAGAGGCCACCATGCTCTTCGGCCAAGCGCTGGGATACTTTGGTGTAATGATCGGGGTGGGAAAAGGCGACGGCGTCGACTTCGACCAATTCTGCGCCAAACAGCTTTACCGCATCCTTCTTTTCTTGGGACTGCGTGCGCGGCATGACGATAATGCATCGATAACCAAGCGCATTGGCGACCATGGACAGGCCAATCCCGGTGTTACCCGCTGTCCCTTCCACAATCAGCCCGCCAGGCTTTAAGGCACCTCTGGCTTCTGCATCGCGAATAATGCCCAAAGCAGCCCGATCTTTCACAGATTGGCCAGGATTTAAAAACTCTGCCTTGCCCAAAATTTCACAGCCAGTGGCTTCGCTCGCAGCGCGCAATCGGACAAGTGGTGTCCCACCAATCAGGTCGATCACTGTTTTGGCATAGTCGGTCATCGCGCATTTAGTCCTTTGGTTGCAAGCCGTTGGTCACGTCCATCTCGCCCTCACTTGGGGGTACAAGTCAATGTCAGCAAGGCCTGAGACGCTTTGGTGTTGCGAGATTCTGTGATTGGCTAATGTGGTCGACTTCTTTTAGGCTTTGACCCGTTTCGCGGGCGCGCCCAAACGTCACACGCCAGCCAGGTTTTAAGTTAAGAGGCCCAATTGAAGTCATGACCGAAGCAGCGCTCAAAGCCTATCTCCATATTGCTGACTGGCCAACTCGTGACGCGGTGGCGGAAATGATCGCCAATCAAGCCCACGCGGCAGAAGCGGTTGCCAAAGTCTCAGCCCAGCTCGCCCACGCAGCCGAGGAAGCGGCAGCTCGTTTGGGGCGGCATGGTCGACTGGTTTATGCCGGTGCCGGCACCTCTGGCCGGATTGGCGTGCAAGACGGGGTGGAGCTTGGCCCCACCTATGGCTGGCCGAAAGAGCGGATGGTCTTCTTGATGGCAGGCGGGCAAACAGCGCTTATGCAGGCGGTCGAAGGGGCCGAAGACGACCATGCCAAGGGGATGGAAGACGCCCAAAGCTTGCAGCTGACGGCGAGCGATGTCGTAATTGGCTTAGCTGCCAGTGGGTCGACGCCTTATACGATTGGCGTGATTGAGGCTGCCCGCGCCGCTGGTGCTTTAACGATTGGGTTGGCCAATAAGCTGCCAGCCCCCCTGTGCCAAGCGGCCGAGATTGGCATTTTGATCGAAACTGGGGCCGAGGTGATCGCTGGCTCAACCCGCATGAAAGCCGGGACTGCTCAGAAGATCGCGCTCAATGTCCTGTCCACCACCATGATGATCCGCTTGGGCTATGTGTTCGAAGGGCGGATGGTGGCGATGCAAATCTCCAACCGCAAGCTTCTGGCTCGCGCCAAAGCGATGATTGTGGAGCTGACAGGCTGCCAGGAAGAGCAAGCCGCTGTTGCCTTAGAACAAGCAGGGCGTAACATCCGGATCGCTATCCTTCTGGTGAAGGGCTGGACTTTGAATCAAGCCAAAGCCGATCTTGACCATTGGGCTGGAAATCTTGCAGCCGTCCTGCAGGCCAAAGCTAGCTGATATAGACCTGAAAGGCATTTCATGACCGACCTCTCTCCAACCAAGGGCCTCACGCCGGATCAAGTGGCAGAGCGGGTAGATCAGATTCTGGCGGAAGCCACTCTGGCGGAAAAGGTGCGCATGATGTCTGGCAAGGGCTTCTTTAAGCTCTTTGCCGAAAGTGGACGGCATTGGGGCGCAAACCCCTATCCAGCGGGCAGTGGGGTTGAGCGTCTCAACGTGCCGCCGCTCTATTTCACCGATGGCCCACGCGGGGTTGCGCGCGGCAATTCCACTTGCTTCCCCTGTTCCATGGCGCGTGGCGCGACCTTTGATGTCGACCTAGAGCGGCGCATTGGCGAAGCCATGTCGATTGAAATTCGTGCTCAGGACTGCACCTTGTCTGGGGCGGTATGCGTCAATCTCTTGCGGCATCCGGCTTGGGGCCGGGCGCAGGAAACTTATGGCGAAGACCCCTGCCATCTGGGCGAAATGGGTGCGGCTTTGGCCATTGGTCTTCAAACCCACAATGTGATTGCGACCGTCAAGCATTATGCGCTCAATTCCATGGAGAATGCGCGCTTCAAAGTGGATGTACAGATTGATGAGCGTGCCTTGCACGAAGTCTATTTGCCGCATTTCAAAACCATTTTGGACGCAGGCTGTGCCACCGTCATGAGTGCCTATAATCAAATGAACGGCTCGTTCTGTGGGCAGAGCAAAGCGCTTTTGACAGACATTTTGCGCGTCGAGTGGGGCTTTGTGGGCTTTGTGCATTCTGATTGGGTGATGGGTTTGCGCAATGTCTATGCAGCACCCGCTGGCCTCGATATCGAAAACCCTGAGCCCTTGGTTTTTGGCAAGCACTTGCTGGCAGCCGTCGAGGCCGGCCAAGTTGAGCCACAAGTGATTGATCAAGCCTGCAGGCGCATTCTGTCCACGCAATACCGCTTTGCCTGCGCCGAAGATCCACTCTCGGCCTATAGCCTTGATATGGTTGCCCAGCCTGCCCATATCGCGCTGGCGCTGGAGGCAGCGTTGAAGTCGGCGGTGCTTTTAAAAAATGACGCCATGCTACCGCTGGACCGGACAAAGCTAAAGAAACTCGCCGTTCTGGGTCATTTGGCGAACAAAGAAAATACCGGTGACTTTGGCTCCAGTCGGGTTCGGCCGCCTTATGTTGTCACCGCGCTGCAGGGCTTCCAGATCGCCTTGGGTGACGCGACCGAGATCGTAACGGGTGATGAAACCGATGTTGTAGCCGCCGTGGCCAACGCCGCCGACGCCGATGCCATCATTGTGGTGGCAGGCTATACCGCGCGGCAAGAGGGTGAATTTATTCCCGAAGATATGACCCTCGGTGTGGCGAGCGATGTTTTGCCCGCGCCCAAGCCAGCGGCGGCCAATGAGCCCAGCGCGGAAGAAGCCCGAGGTGGCGATCGTACCAATTTGTCGCTACCCGCCGATCAAATCGCCTTGATTGAAGCCGCCTGCGCGACGGGCCGACCCGTTCTGGTGGTTTTGGTGGCGGGCTCTGCCGTGTTGGTGGAGGGTTGGCACGGCCACGCGAGCGCCATTTTGCAAAGCTTCTACTCTGGCATGGAGGGCGGCACCGCCTTGGCTCAGCTTGTATTGGGTGAAGTCGCCCCCTCCGGTAAACTGCCCTTCACGGTGGCCAAGGATCCAGCCCATTACCCCTTCTTTGACAAGGACGCCAATGCCATCACTTACGATTATTGGCATGGCTATACCAAGTTTGAGCGCGAACAAATTGAGCCGCGCTATGGTTTTGGCCACGGCCTTTCCTACAGCTGTTTTGGCTATCGCGCCTTGAGTCTGCGCCGGACAAAGCTGGGCTTTCAAGCCCAAGTCAGCATCACCAATCTCGGCGACCGAGCAGGAGAGGAAATCGCCCAACTCTATGTCGGCTTCCCGGGCTGTGTGGTGGATCGCCCTGCCAAGGTCTTGAAAGCGTTTGCGCGTGTAGCCCTAGAGCCCGGCCAAACCAAAGTGATCCGTTTTGACGTGGATGCAGATGATCTGCGCTACCGTGACCCAGCGACCCATACATGGAAGCTGGAGCCCGGCGTCCATACAGTCTTTGTCGGAGGATCGGCCGCGCTGGCCGATCAGCTCAGCGCGACCATTTCGCTTTAAGGGCTAAATCGTCAGAAGACCGTGGTCGAGCTTTGGCAGGACATAGCGGCCAAAGAGGTCGCACTCACTTGCATGGGGGTAGCCGGACAGAATGAAAGCATCGAAACCGACGTCGCGATAGGCGTTGATCTTGGCCAGCACTTGGTCTGGATCTCCGACAATCGCAGCCCCGCAGCCAGAGCGGGCTCGGCCAATGCCGGTCCACAAATTGTCTTCCACATAACCATCATTGCCACTGGCCGCTTCCCGCAGTTCGGCTTGGCGGCGCACACCCACAGAGGTGGCATCCAAAGACTTGGCCCGGATCGCGTCACCCGTGGCCGCGTCCAACTTGCTGAGCAAACGGTTAGCGGCTTCGCGCGCTTCGGCCTCGGTTTCACGCACCACGACGTGCACGCGGAAGCCGTGCTTAAGGGTTCGGCCATATTTGGCAGCCCGCGCATTCATATCGTCCAATACAGCTTTGGAATTGGCCACGGTGTCAGGCCACATGAGGTATACGTCAGCCGCCTTTGCTGCCACTTCACGGGCATCCTCGGAAAGACCGCCAAAGTAAAAATAGGGCGACTTACCCGAAAGTGTGGTGATGCGGGGTGGGGCCAAGTCAAACTGGAAGAATTCTCCGGCGTGCTTAACCGTCTCGCCATTCATCCACGCGCGCAGGATTTCCATCGCCTCTAACGTCCGGGCATAACGGGGGGCAGACCCCATGGTTTCGCCGGGCATTTCGGACGAAATGAAGTTCACAGCCAGCCTACCCTGCATCATCCGGTCCAGCGTGGCCAGTTGACGTACGACTTGTGGCGGCCACATTTCACCGACCCGAATGGCCAGCAAAAGACGCATTTTGCTGGTCAGACCCGCAATGCCAGCGGCAAAGACGGTGTTATCAATGCCAAGCTGATAGCCTGAGGGCAGCAGGATATTGTCAAAGCCGTTCTTCTCGGCGGTCAGGGCGATGTTACGGCAATGTTCCCAACTGGACTGCAGGGCCGGCTCTGACTGGCCCAGAAACTCATAATCATCATCGCACAGGGCTGAAAACCAACTGACTTCAACGCGATTACGGGCCATGACTAATTCCTCATACTGCCAAGAGGGCGTGTATCGCCCGCCATTATGCTTATGATGCCTTATAACGAGTCACCGCAGCTTCGGGGAGTGGTCATGAGCGGCAAATTACGGGTGGGAGTCATTGGCACAGGCATGATGGGCTATGAGCACATCAATAATCTGAAGCTGATGCCCGAAGTTGAGATCACAGCTTTGGCAGACCCGACCGAAAAGATGCTGGCATTGGGCAAAGGCATGCTGGGGCCCGAGGGCGCTTCGGTTGCAACCTTTGCCACGGGTGATGAGCTTTTGGCTTCTGGCCTTGTCGACGCGGTGGTGATCGCTTCGCCCAACTTTACCCACCACGATGTATTGCAACCCGTATTCCAAAGCGGCGTGCATGTGTTGTGCGAAAAGCCTTTGTGCACGACCCCAGAGGACGCCGCCCGCATCCGCGACCAAGCTGCAGCCTATAAGGGCGTTTTCTGGGTTGGGATGGAATATCGCTTCATGCCGCCCGCGACAGAGTTTGTCACCCGCGTGCATCGCGGCGATGTCGGTCGCCTTGTGATGGTGTCTATCCGCGAACACCGTTTTCCCTTCCTGCAGAAAGTGAATGATTGGAACCGCTTCTCGGCCAATACCGGCGGGACAATGGTTGAGAAATGCTGCCACTTCTTCGATCTGATGCGTCATATCATCCAGTCAGAGCCAACGCGCGTCTATTGCTCGGGCAATATGGATGTGAACCATCAGGACGAGCGCTATGATGGTCGTAAGCCCGACATTCTTGATAACAGTTTCACCGTCGTCGATTTCGCCAATGGCACGCGCGCCATGCTGGATTTGTGCATGTTTGCCGATGGCGCAGAGCATCAAGAAGAGATTTCGGCAACCGGCGACAAGGCGCGTCTCGACGTTTTGATCCCGCCCGGCGACATGATACTGAGCCCCCGTGTTGGCTTCCGTCAGCCCAAGCAAGTCACGCGCGAAACCATCCATGTCGACCCTGTCGCTTTAGAAGCCGGCTCACACTTTGGTGCCACTTTCTATCAGCAGCGGGCTTGGATCGATGCGATCTTGAACGGCGCGCCGGTGCAAGTGACGGCCCAAGACGGCTTACAAGCCGTTCGTATGGGTGCAGCAGCAGAACTTTCTGCTGCGACCGGTCGTGCGATTGAGATGAGTGAAATCGCCGGGGGCTAATGCGCTTCCCGCGCGCGCGGATCATCGCCAAATAGCTTGTCGAGGATCTGGCCTTCAAGGGCGGCAAATTCTGGCGTGCCGCGCTTGCGAGGGCGGGGCAGATCCACGGCCAAGTCCAACACCACTTGGCCATGATCAATCAGGATCACACGGTCGCCAAGGGCCACAGCCTCACCCACATCATGGGTGACCATCAAGGCGGTAAAGCCAAGGTCTTGCCACACCCCTTCGAGCAGGGCCTGCATATCAATGCGGGTTAAAGCGTCGAGTGCGCCCAAAGGCTCGTCCAAGGCTAACAAAGTTGGCTGGGATACCAGTGCGCGGGCAAGCGCCACACGTTGCCGCATGCCGCCCGAAAGTTGGGATGGCCACAAGCCTTCGCGCCCCTTAAGGCCTACTTCGTCTAGGATTGCAGCGGCTTGTTGATCCGCAGCTTGGCCCGATTGGCCTTCACCTAGGCCCACGGCCACATTATCCTTCACGCTGGCCCAAGGCAGCAAGCGCGGCTCTTGAAACACGATGCGGGCAGCTTGCTCTTTCAGGGCCGGGGCGTCCAAGACGCCAGCGGTCACGGAGTCCAAGCCGATCATCAGGCGCAAGAGGGTAGATTTGCCGCACCCAGATTTACCCACAATGGATAGAAACTGACCTGCAGGGATTTCAAGATCGATGCCTTGTAACACGACATTGTCGCCAAAGGCCTTTTTCACATCTTTCAAGCTAACGCGTGACCCGCCGGTTGGTTGGCTGCTCATGGTTTAGACCTTCGCATAGGCTGGGTTCCACGCCAGGAATTTGCGTTCCAAGGCGCGGGTTGCACTATCGGCAAGCTTGCCCAAAATCGCATAAATGACGATCGACAGGACAACGATATCTGTCTGCATGAACTCGCGCGCGGCCATGGCCATATGACCAATACCAGAGTTTGCCGCGATGGTTTCCGCCACGATCAGGGTCAGCCACATGACACCTAGGGCAAAGCGAAGGCCGACGAAGATGGAGGGCAAGGCGCCCGGCAAAATGACTTTCAAAAACAAGGTGCGATTGTTCATGCCGTAAATGCGGCCCATCTCGATCAATTGCGGGTCGACATTGCGGACGCCATGCAAGGTGTTGAGATAGATCGGGAAGAACACGCCCAGTGCCACCAAGAACAGTCGTGCGCTTTCACCAATGCCAAACCAGATGATGACCAGTGGGATCAGGGCCAAATGCGGAATGTTACGGATCATCTGAAGCGTCGGGTCCAGCAGCATTTCTGCCTGCTTACTGAGACCATTGAGCAGACCCAGACTGAAGCCAATGGCACCACCGATGATCAGGCCACTCATGGCGCGTGCAAAGCTGACCCCTAGATTATCAACCAAACTGCCGTCTTGCAGCTTGAGCCAAGCCGCTTGCAGCACAGCTGTGGGGGCAGGCAGGATATTGGGCGGCAGCCAGCCTAAGCTGGATGAAACTTGCCAGAGAATGATCAGTGCCAAAGGCACCAACCATGGAAGTGCCCGACTTAAAGGACCTTCGGAGGCCGTTGCTGCCATCTTCTACCCTGTCCAGCCGCGCCAAGCGGCATCACTAATGAGAACCTTCTTGGGTATGATCCCCATTTGTGCAAACCGGTCAACTGTTGCTTGTTGTGCCGCCAGCACATCGTCGGTCAAGGGCTCGACCTTAAAGTCCGTTCGCTTCATCGTGTCTTTTAGAAGCGCCAGCTCAAGACCCGACGCTTTGGCCGAAATTTCGGCAACGGCATCGGTATTGGCAGCACACCACTCGCCTTCCTTAGCGATGGCAGACAGCAAAGCTTTCAAATCTTCAGGGCGCGCTTCAGCAAATTTCGCGTTCGCCAATAAGAAGCTCGCGCCACCGCCCAATTGGTCGAGGCCGGATAAAACGCGCGCGCCCTGATCGCGGATCGCAAGGCTGTAATAAGGGTCCCAAATTACCCAAGCATCGATCCCGCCTTGGGCAAAGGCTGCTGCAGCGTCAGCCGGTCCTAGATTTATGGCTTCCACATCAGCGAGCGTGAGACCAGCGCTCTGCAAGGCGATCACGGCACTATTGTGGGCCGAAGATCCGCGCGTGAAGCACAGTTTCTTTCCCTTCAGGTCCTTTAGGGACTGAAGCGACGAACCTTTCGGGGTAATGATGCCGCCAGCTTTGCCCGAAAGGCGGACTTGGGCCACATATTTAATGGGCGCATTGGCCACTTGGGCAAAAATGGGTGGGGTGTCGCCAGTCAGGCCCAAATCGACAGAGCCGACGGCCATGGCTTCTAAAAGGGGTGGTCCGGAAGGGAACTCAACCCAATTCAGCGGCGTGATGCCGGCTGTCTTCAGGGGTTCAACCAGTGAGCCACGTGTTTGGGCCACCAACATGACCCCGTTTTTTTGAAAAGCGAGATTAACGCCCTTGCCTGTGGATCCGCTGCCTTGGCCACAGGCGGCAAGGGCAGCCGAAGCTGCCCCTGCTACCAAGAGACCGCGACGCGAGAACCTGTCCGCAATCGCTGTCATGAGATTAACCCCCGAACTTAGCGCGCAGGGTCAAACCGACATAACGGTCTGCATCGCGTGGGATCAGATAGCGCAATGCACCACCTGGGCCACCTGGCGTGACCAACGAAGCATATTTCTCATCGGTCAGGTTTTTGATGTTCAAGGTCAAGCGATAGCGATCTTGCTTGTCGCTGATCCCGATCGACGCATCGACGATGGTGGTTTCAGGAATGCGCAGCAATGGGTTCTCGCCGATATCCGAGAATTGGTCGCTGCTGTAGGAAACCTGACCATTCAAGTGAATGATCCCTGGAAGTGCTTCAGGCTCCCACTCATAATTGGCACCCAACGAAGCCTTCAAGCGAGGCGACAAGGCCAAGCGTTCACCGCGGCGGGCGGACGACAGAACCAAGTTGGCATCGCGGAATTCTTCGATCTGCGCGTCGGTGACGGCCAAACCACCATTGATGGTCAGGCCGCTGTCAGCGCGGATCAACCAGTCAAGTTCAAGACCCGTAGTGGAAACATTACCCGCATTGGTCAAGCGGGTGATGACCACACCGTTCAAGGTGTCGAAGTTGTTGGCTTGGAAGTTCTCATAAACCGCGCGGAAGACTGCGAAGTTCAAGATGATGCGGTTGTCCATAAAGGCCGTCTTCACGCCGCCTTCGGTCGAATCCACGGTTTCTGGCGCAATCGCGTTCAAGCCCGATGGGTTCATGTTGAAGAAGACGTTATAGGCAGGGCCCTTATAGCCGCGCGATTGGGTCACATAGAAGTTGATATCGTCGGTTGCCTGATACTTCAGACCCAATTTACCCGAAACATTATCTTCCTTCGTGTTGCCCTTGAAGCCGCTGGTGTCGTTGCGAATGCCTGGCAGACCACCAATCGGTGAAGGGACGCGGTTGTGGTAGTAGCTGAGCTTGTCTTGAGTGACACGCACACCACCGACAACGGACAAGCGCTCGGTTGCTTGATAGCTGCCGTCTGCGAACAAAGCGACGTTGCGCGATTCAGAGCCAAAGTTGGCGCTGGAGAAGGCCGACACAAAGGTCGAGACGCCGGTTGCTGTCGAGCAAGGACGTTGACCGGTGGTATCAATTGCCAAGGTCGAAGCACTGCAGACGGTCACGTCGCGACGGAAGTCACGCTCGGTCTCAGCGTTCGCAAAATAGGCACCAACCACATATTCCAACGGCTTGCCCGCAGGTGAGGTCAGGCGCAATTCTTGGCTGAACGTGGTCGAGGTCTGTGGGCCGTCGTCATGCAATTGGGCAAAGCCATTGCCGACATAAGCGGCTGGACGGTCCAACCAGTCGCCTTCGCGAACTTCGCGGTTGTCCCAACCACGATAGGCCGTGATGGAGGTGATAGTGAAGTCGCCAGCATCCAAATCGGCTTGGGCCGAAACACCCCAAGATTCTTCTTCGGTGCGGGTAACAAGGTTGTTGCGAACAGCGCGGGTCTCATCGCCAGCAAAAGTAATGCTCGGCAAAAGCGTCAAAAGTGCTGCTGCGTTGGCACCGGTTGGTGCTGTACCGATAACTTCACCGCAGCAATTGTCGTCTGCTTTGCGGTAGTCACCAATCAAGCGCACTTTCAGGCTTTCAGACGCATCAATGTCCAAGATGCCGCGAACGCCATAACGCTCATAGCCATTGATCTTGTCGCCAGTGGTCAGGTTTGTGATGTTGCCATCATAGGAGCCACCAAACACGGTGACGCGCGAACGGACGGTGTCGCTGAAAGGCATGTCGACCGATGCGCGCAGCTTGAACTCATTGCCGTCGTTTGCGGTCAGTTGGACGTCACCGCTATGCACGCGGCCCGGGCTGTTCGAGATGATGTTGACCACACCAGCTGAGGAGTTCTTGCCGAACAGGGTGCCCTGTGGGCCGCGCAGGACTTCGATGCGCTGAATGTCAGAAAGATCGCCGAAGGCTTCACCGGCACGCGCCAAAACAACGCCGTCCAAAACCACTGCAACGCTAGGCTCTGCCGCGATGGAGAAGTTGATGGTGCCAACGCCGCGCAGGAACAGCGAGGAGTTCAGGTTCGTGCCGCCCTTACGGAAGTTCAGGGTTGGGATTTGGCTTTGTACGCTTTCGATGTTGTAGCCACCTGCGCGGGCGATTTGCTCGCCGCCGATAACCGAAACGGCAGCCGCCACTTCTTGCACGTTCTGAACGCGCTTTTGTGCCGTCACGATGATGACTTCAGCACCATCATCGGATTTTGCTTCGGTTGCTGCTTGGGCAAAAGCACTGGTGCCCATCGCAAAGAAAAGTGTGGCCGCCGCAGCTGACCCGAGTAATAGATGACGCATATTATCCCCTCAGTGATGATGGATCTCTAAGGATCCTTCGATTGACGTCAAAATCACGTTCTCGTCGTGAAATGCAAGTGGCGTTTGTGTTGGAAGCTTCCGATTTGAGAAACGGGTGCCATTCTCGCAACACTTTGACCTTGTGTCCTTTCCTTTAATGTAAGCGAGTGATTTGCCCTAGCAGCGCAGCTAACCATAGACCTTAGCTGCGCTTAGGCTTAGTTTGGAGGCGCAGAGTTACGGATGCACCACGGGGTAAGGCGAATGAATAGCGTTGAAATCGTTGAAGTTGGTGCCCGCGACGGGTTGCAAAACGAGCCAGACATTCTGCCCACACAGAAAAAGGTCGCTCTGATCCAAGCAGCCATTGCCGCAGGCGTTCGCCGGATTGAGACCGCCAGTTTCGTCAATCCACGCCGCGTCCCCCAGATGGCTGATGCCGAAGCTGTGATGGAGGCCCTGCCAGACACAGATCTTGTGACCTATATCGGCCTCGTCCTGAATGAGCGCGGCGCAGAGCGTGCGCTTGCGACCCGCGTGCATGAACTGGGGGCCGTTGCTGTTGCCAGCGATAGTTTCGCGATGCGCAATCAAGGTCAAACCAGCTTTGAGAGCATCGGCGTCGCCAACGCCATTGTCGGCATGGCCAAAGCAGCAGGTCGCTCGGGCCAGGTTACGATTTCGGCGGCCTTTGGCTGTCCGTTTGAAGGCGCAGTTGACCCAGATCATGTCGTGGCGATGGCCGAGGCTTTGGCCAAAGCTGGCCCGCGCGAAATCGGACTCGCCGACACGATTGGCGTGGCGGTCCCCAGCCAAGTGAAGGCCTTGGTGACCCGCGTCCAAGCCGTGATTGGCAATATTCCTATTCGTGCGCACTTCCATAACACCCGCAATACAGGCCTTGCTAATGCGTGGGCGGCTTATGAGGCAGGCGCTGTAACGCTCGATTCCAGTCTGGGTGGCTTGGGTGGATGTCCGTTTGCACCCAAGGCCACCGGTAATATTCCGACCGAAGACCTCTTATATCTGCTCCATCGCTCTGGCGTTGCGACAGGTATTGACCTCGACGCGATGATCGAAGCTGGTCAATGGTTGACGGGGATTATGGGCCGGCCTTTGCCCGCTATGGTCACCAAAGCCGGCAATTTCCCGCCGCAAGCAGCTTTGGCTTAGGGGCTGCCATGTCTGAAGCAACTGGACCTTTAAAAGGCCTGCGTGTCATCGAACTGGGCGTGCTGCTGGCTGGCCCGTTCTGTGGACAAATCCTTGGTGATCTCGGTGCTGAGGTGATCAAAGTCGAACCACCCGGTCAAGGCGATCCCCTACGCGACTGGGGCACCGTCAAGAAGGACGGCCATGGCGTCTGGTTCCCGATCGTCGCCCGCAATAAGAAGTGCATTACGCTGGATTTGCGCCAAGCGGACGGCCAAGAAGTCCTGAAAGATCTGATCAAAGAGGCGGATTTCCTTCTGGAGAACTTCCGTCCCGGTACGCTGGAGAAATGGGGACTAGGCTATGACGTCCTGTCGGCCATCAATCCCGCCCTGATCATGATCCGGGTCTCCGGCTATGGCCAGACAGGGCCAAACAGTCCCAAGGCGGGCTATGCCAGCGTGGGCGAGGCGATGGGCGGTCTTCGCTATGTGATGGGGGAGCCTGATCGAATGCCGTCTCGGGCTGGTATCTCGATTGGCGACAGTTTAGCGGCAACCTATGCCGCGATTGGTGCCTTGGCAGCCCTTGAACATCGCCGCAATACCGGGCGCGGTCAGATCGTGGATTCGGCCATTTATGAAGCCTGCTTTGCGATGATGGAAAGCTTGGTGCCTGACTATCATTTTGGCGGCTATATTCGCGAGCGGACAGGTTCTTTCCTGCCCAAGATCGCCCCGTCCAACATTTATCCGGCCAATGATGGCATGCTGATCTTGGCCGCCAATCAGGATACCGTCTGGCGGCGCTTGGCAGAAGCCATGGGCCAGCCAGAGCTTGCCGACGACCCGCGCTTTCTGACCCATGTCGCGCGCGGCGAGAACCAAGCCGAACTGGATGCTTTGGTGAGCGCGTGGAGCATTCAATTAACCTGCGCCGACTTAGAGGCGGTCTGTGAAGCCCATGGTGTGCCGTGCGGGCGGATCTATCGCGCGCCAGACATGATGGCCGACCCCCACTTTGCCGCGCGCGACGCCATTGTGACGGTGGAGCATCCGGAATTGGGGCCATTCCCCATGCCCAACGTCTTTCCGAAACTATCGAGCACGCCCGGCAATGTGCGTTGGACCGGGCCAGAGCTTGGCAGCCATACAGATGAAGTACTCGCCGACATGCTGGGCTATGATGCCGACAAAATTGCGACTCTCAAAAATGCAAGCGTGATTTAGCGCGCTGAATCGTCAAATAGGCCGGATTGGGGCGGTGCTTTGGGTTCTGGCAGGCCAAACAATTGATAGGCACGTGCGGCAGCAACGCGGCCACGCGGGGTGCGCATGATAAAGCCTTGCTGCATCAAATAAGGTTCAATCACATCTTCCACGCCGTCGCGGGCTTCTGAGATGGCAGCAGCAAGGGTTTCCACACCAACCGGCCCCCCGCCATAGGTTTCAACCAAAGCACGCAAATAACGCCGGTCGAGCATATCCAGACCATCTGGATCAATATCAAGACGGGCAAGGCCATGCGCGGCGGTCTGGGCATCAAGCGGGCTTCCCAAGGCGTCGGCAAAGTCACGCACCCGCCGTAGCAGACGCACTGCGATGCGGGGCGTGCCCCGCGCTCGGCGCGCGATTTCTGTTGCCCCATCGGGGGTCAAGGGCGCACCTAGTTTGCCGGCGGCGCGCCTTAGGATCAGTTCAAGGTCAGCCACGGTGTAAAAGTCGAGGCGCGAGACAATGCCAAACCGATCGCGCAGAGGGGTCGATAACAGGCCTGCCCGCGTAGTTGCACCCACCAACGTAAAGGGCGAAAGATCAATGCGGATCGACCGCGCCGAGGGCCCTTCGCCGATAACCAGATCAAGGGCGTAATCTTCCATGGCCGGATAGAGAATTTCTTCTACCGCAGCCGGCAGGCGGTGGATTTCGTCGATAAACAGCACATCGCGCGGTTCAAGATTGGTCAAAAGGGCGGCAAGATCGCCTGCTTTGGCAATGACGGGCCCTGATGTGGTCTTGAGATTTACACCCAGTTCGCGCGCCGTAATCTGGGCCAAGGTGGTCTTGCCAAGGCCAGGTGGACCAAACAGCAGCAAATGGTCCATCGCATCGCCCCGGCCTTTGGCGGCACGGACGAAGATTTCGAGGTTCGCCTTAAGCTCGGTCTGGCCAACAAATTCGTCAAAGCCCGACGGGCGCAGCGCGCGGTCGATCGTGTCACCGGCCCGCAATTCCGACGAAATCAGCCGCTCGCCGCCAATGCCATCGCCCTCTTGGTTCATCGGCCAATCTCCTTCAAGGCCGCCTTCACCAGCGCACCAACGCTCGCCTCATCGCCAAGGCTGCGGCTGGCAAGGGCCACTGCGCGCAAAGCTTCAGGCTGGGCAATACCAAGATTGAGGAGGGCAGAGACAGCTTGTGATCGATCTGCAATGGCCGGGCCTTCAACCAAGGGCGCTTGGGGGGATTCTGGCGCTGAGGTGACAGGACTTCCGCCCTCGCTAAAGCCAAAGGTGCCGGTTTGGCCCATCAGGCTGGCTGGTGGTGGGCGCCCCTTTAGTTCGGTAGCAATGCGTGCCGCCAGCTTTGGCCCGACGCCATTGGCGCGTGCAATGCTGACCTTATCTTCTAGCGCTGCCGCTTCCATCAATTGATGGGGCGAGAGAACGTCTAAAATCGCCAGCGCCACTTTGGCACCAACCCCGGTGATCTCTTGTAATTTGGCAAACCAAGCCCGCTCAGAGTCCGACAAAAACCCAAAGAGCTTGAGGGAATCTTCGCGCAGTTGCGTCTCAATGAATAGATGCACGGCTGCCCCGTGTCCGAGGCGCGACAATGTCCGAGTTCCCGCAAAAACCAGATAGCCGACGCCACCAACTTCGATCAGCGCGCGATCTCCACCCGTTGCCGCCACCAGGCCTTTCAGCGATCCAATCATCCTTTAGCTGCCATCAAATGCGTGGGGCTGCGCCGTTCTGCTGCATGGCAAATGGCAGCCGCCAGCGCGTCTGCGGCATCGGCAGAAACGGTGCCAGATTGAGGCAGCAAGCGACGAACCATGAAGGCGACTTGGTCCTTCTCAGCGCCACCTGTGCCAACCAGCGCCTTTTTGATGTGTCGGGTGGCATATTCGGTTACCGCTACGCGGTGTTGGGCAAGAACCGACAAGGTCGCGCCGCGGGCGTGACCCAAAAGCAAGGCGGATTGCGCATTCTTCGCCATGAAAACCTCTTCAACCGCCGCTTCGGTGGGATTGTAGAAATCAAGCACGTCTTTAATGCCAATGGCAAGCAGGCCTAAACGCTCCGTCAAGGCTAGTTTTGTCGGCGGTGCGATAACGCCATGAGCGACCCAGGAAATACGCGCGCCCTCGCAAGCAATCACGCCCCAACCGGTGCGCTGAAGGCCGGGGTCAATGCCAAGAAGGATCGTCTGGAGTGACATGTCTTTCGTCCTGTAAAGCGAATCGCCGCTTTCGTGCACCCAAGCACCTTAACAGAACATAACCAGAACGACAAAGCCATGCTATTTTTTCTTCAGGAGCACCACATCAGCCCGGCCATCGCTGGAGCGCCAGGTCTCGTGCATGTCAAAACCGACAAGTTCTGAGGTTAGCGCTGCGGCAGTGAATTGTTGGGCAGCACCCATCGCCAGCCAGTCACCGGGACTAAAGAGACAGCAGACGTCCTGCCACTGAATGGTCGCTTCTTTCTGTGCGACAGCGCCAAATTGCACTTGTTGGCTTGCGGCTTCATGGAATGTGTGGGGTTCAAGGCCGTGGCTCTTGCCCAAGCGGGTTAAACAGGTGCGCACCAGATGCAAGCCGAAGTCCTGATAAGCCGCCTCTGCCATAGCCCCATCCTGGGCCAGCTCAATGGTCAGCAGGAGGAAATCATCGGATTTGAGCGTTTGTGCCGCCCCAGTAATGAGGTCCCGACGTTCGGCTTCTGACAAAAACCCCAATCCGCCGCCCGCAATCAAGGCCAGACTGGTTCCTGACGCAATTGCGGGTAGGTCCCAGGATGACGGTCGGGCACTGGCGGGGGCCAAGCTGATCTCTGCCGTTGAGTCTATTGCCGTGAGCGTATCAAAGATCCGGGGATCAATCTCGCGGTCCATCAAAACGATGGCTTTTGGGCGCTCCAAAGCCATCAGAACTTCTGCGGTGCGCAACCCCGTAAAAGGGCCGCAATCGATCAGGCGTGCCGCCGGGCCGATCAACTCACCCAAATGGGGCAGGATCCGATGCAGAACTTCATGCTCGGCCCGCTCAACATGGGCGGCGGGATTGTGTAGCCCGAGCGCGATACTGATAGTCCGCCCACCATCCAGCAAATCTTGCTGGTGTTGTCGCACCAAATCCTCAAGCATTTAAATTCTCACCCCAAGAAACAATCTTCAAACCAACTCAACTCAAACCAACTCAAACCAATGACAAACCGGCACCGCTAGCACGCAGCACGGTTGAGGATAATGGATTCCAACGCGCAGGTATATAGACCCAAGCGGGTGGTGCCGCGCGCGGGCAAGCCGTGGCATCGGCCAAATTCAACCGGGCATGAGGAAAACGTTGTGCTAAACGCCCTAGTCGAGCCCGTGGTCCTGCCCCTGGTCGGGACACCACACAAATCGGAATTAGGCGCGCAATATCCTGCCAGCCGCGCCATCGCTCAAACCCGCTTAAATTATCCGCCCCCATCAGCCAGACAAAATGTACACCGGGAAACCGCCTCTTGAGGCCTTTCAGTGTGTCGATAGTGAATTGGGTTTTCAATTGCGTTTCAATATCGGTGACAATGTTGTGCCGTCCGCGTGCCACTGCGCGTGCCGAGGCCAAACGGTTCTTAAGGGGCGTGGATTTCGGCTTCAACGGGTTTTGCGGGGAGACCAGCCACCAGACACAAGTCAGGCCCAGCCGGGTACGGGCTGTTTCGGCCACATGGGCGTGGCCAGAATGGGCAGGATCAAAAGAACCACCGAGGAGCCCGACTTTTATCCCTCGCGGCGCTTGTAGCGCGTATCGCATGGGTCAGGATTAGGGGAGAGAGCGGCATAGGGGAAGGGGTTATGCTCACATTGAGGATAGATTGCTGCTTTCGCTTCGGCGCTAGCTAAAATGCATTCCAACTCGAAACTGCTTGCTAATTGGCTGGGAAGGGCGCATAGGACACGCGTCTAATGACGGTTCTATGCTTGTCTGTTCGCTGAGATCTTCGGCGCTGCTCTCAAAAATACCTCCTGAAATGTCGACGCCAAAATGCCTGCACATGCAGGCATCATCTCTCTATGAACGGAACTACTCTAATGACTACCGGAACAGTAAAATGGTTTAACGGCCAAAAAGGCTTTGGCTTTATCGCTCCTGATGACGGCGGCCCTGATGCCTTCGTCCACATCAGTGCAGTGGAACGCTCGGGCATGAGCGACCTGCGCGACGGCCAAAAGGTCAGCTATGACCTCGTGGCAGATCGCAAGAGCGGCAAAATGTCTGCCGAAAACCTGCAAGATCGCGCTTAAAAACCGGGCTTCGTCTTGAAGCCTAAGTGATAAGCCCAAATGGGTGCGGCCGGTGCCTCAGCATTGGCCGCATCCTCGGGCCCTTCGCCCTGTCCCCGCATAAATCTTTCACCGAAGTGAGTACCAGATGGCCAAGGGACAAAAGAAGAGTAATAAGGAAATCCGCAAACCCAAGGCGGAAAAATCCAAGACCGAAGCGCCAACACCTTTGTTCTCCAAAGGGGCGACAACGGCGGATAAAGTGCCAATGGGCAAGCGTTAAGGCCTTTAGAAACTGGGTGTCGAGATGGCTTGCGCCGGATTAGGCTCCACCCGCCGATAAGCCAAAGCCTCGGCAATATGAATACGCTTTACCCCGTCCACCCCATCCAAGTCTGCAATCGTGCGTGCGACTTTCAGCGTGCGGTGATAGGCCCGCGCAGATAAACGTAGCGCATCTGCTGCCTTTCCCAACAAGTCTCGCCCAGGCCCGTCGGGAGCCGCGACGCGGTCTAATACGGCTCCGCTGGCAATGGCATTCGTGGCAATCACCAACCCGTCATTTTGATATCGTTCCGCTTGAGCAGCACGGGCCACGGCTACTCGGGCGGCGGCTTCTTGTGTGCCTTCTGTGCTGGCGGGAAGGGCGAGGTCCGCAGCGGTCACGGCGGGAATATCAATTTGCAGGTCTATGCGGTCGAGGAATGGCCCAGAAATGCGCGATTGATACGACACCATACAGCGCGGCGCTTTCCCGCATGTCCGCCCGGCAGCCGCTCCACAGCGGCATGGGTTCATCGCGGCGATCAGCTGAAAGCGAGCCGGATACGTCACATGGCGGTTGGCGCGCGCCACCACCACTTCGCCGGTCTCTAAGGGTTGGCGAAGCGCATCGAGTGCTTGGGCGGAAAATTCTGGCAATTCATCCAGAAACAAAACGCCGTGATGGGCCAAAGACACTTCCCCGGGCTTCGCCCGAATACCACCACCTGTCAAAGCGGCCATACTGGCAGAGTGATGCGGCGCGCGGAAAGGCCGCGTGCGCGTCAAGGAACCGCGTTCAAGCATCCCAGCTACGGAGTGGACCATCGACACTTCGAGCAGTTCCCGCGCACTCAAGGGCGGCAATAGGCCCGGAAGACGTTGTGCCAGCATGGATTTGCCAGCCCCTGGTGGGCCAACAAACAGCAAATTATGCCCACCAGCCGCTGTGATCTCAAGGGCGCGCTTGGCTTGTTCCTGTCCGCGCACATCTTTTAGGTCTGCCACTGGCGGCGCTTCAAGGAGGGCACCGGGTTGGGCCAGTTCGAGTGGGCGCGCACCACGGACATGATTGATAAAGCCCATCAAGCTGGACACCCCGATGACCCGCCCGCCGGACCACGCGGCCTCCGAGGCGGACGCGGCCGGGCAAACCAAGGTCAAATCCTCACCATGAGACGCCATGGCCGCAGGCAATGCCCCAACAATGGGCTGCCAATCACCATCCAGCCCTAACTCACCAAGGACGGCGAGGCCGTCTAACGCGTCGGACGGCAGGACACCCATGGCTGTCAAAAGCGCCACAGCGATGGGCGCGTCATAGTGAGAGCCTTCTTTGGGCAAGTCCGCTGGCGCTAAATTGACCAAGACGCGTTTTGCAGGGACGGATAAGCCAATGGCCGCAAACGCAGAGCGGACGCGCTCCCGACTTTCGGCAACGGCCTTGTCTGCCAAGCCGACAATGGAGAAATAAGGGTTCGCTCCGGCGTCGGTTATTTGTACTTGAACATCTACCCTGCGTGCCTCGGCCCCATCAAAGGCCCATGTTACCAATCGAGCAACCATCGTTTCGCTTCCGAACTATCCACATTCCAACTAGAAATTAGAACACAAAACGAACAAAAAACGAACAAAAGAAAATTTCAAGCGCTAGATTGTGATTTTCAACCTTGAAAGGTTGTGTACAACTTAATTACCATAAAGTAATCCCTAGTTCAATTTACGCTCGATAGCATCCCACATCAGCGAAACGGCATTAACCCCAGAGAAAGCCTTGAGCGCCAAGGCACCGGTTGGAGAGGTGACGTTGATCTCGGTCAAACGTCCAGCGATCACGTCGATGCCGACGAATAAAAGACCGCGCTCTTTCAGGGTTGGGCCAATGGCACGACAGATCGCCAGATCGGCTTCACTCAAATCGACGGGATGAGCGGTACCACCGACCGCGAGGTTGGAGCGAATGTCATTGCCCTTCGGCACACGATTGATCGCGCCCACAGGCTCACCATCCACCAGAATGATACGCTTATCGCCTTCAAAAACGCCGGGCACAAAGGCTTGCACCATGATTGGGTCTCTGCTGGTGGTGAAGAACAGGTCCAAGAGAGCACCCAAATTGCCATCCTCGGGCTTAATCCGGAACACGGCCGCACCGGCATTGCCGAACAAAGGCTTGACCACAATGTCCTGATGCTCGGCCTGAAACGCCTTAATGGTGGTAACATCGCGTGAGACCAAGGTGGGTGGCATCAAGTCTGGGAAAAGCAATGGGACGATCTTCTCAGGGCTTGAGCGCACCCAGAAGGGGTCATTCACCACCAAAGTCTTGCCCTTCAGGAACTCCAGCATGTGAGCGGCCGTGATATAGCTCATGTCAAACGGCGGGTCCTGCCGCATCAGGACGACATCGACGTCCTCAGCTAGGTCCAACACCACTTCTTCGCCTAACGAGACATGGTCGCCTTTGACGCGTTGGACTTTAGCAGGCTTGGCCCGCGCGCTTACTTTGCCTTCTTGCCAACTCAAGGTCTCAACCTGATAGATAAAGATCTCAAACCCCCGGATTTGCGCCTCTTCGGCCATCGCAAAAGTGCTGTCGCCCTCAATATTGACGTGCTCAATCGGGTCCATCTGGATGGCAATGCGTAAGGGTTTTGAGGCAGGTAATTCAGACACGGGATGAACTCGCTAATTGAGCTTTTGGCGGAGAGTTTGGGTTCTGTCGCGATCAGCTTGGGTGTAGCCTTGAAGTTGGCTTGCCCGTTGCGCCCATTCAAGGGCAATATGAATTTGTCCTGCGGCTTCTGCAGCTTGGGAATAGTCAAGCGCGACCTGATAATTGTCGGGGGCCAAGAGAGCGCGGCGAAATGCCGCCCGCAACCAAGCGTCAATCTGGCCAGAAGCACGCGCTCGGGCTGCGAGATTGGTTTGTAGACGAACCGCCATCACCCGATCCGAAACCGGGGCGAGCATCGCCTCGCTCAAGGCCTTGATCCCAACCCGATTGGCAATTTCTGAGAGGCCGACCTCATCCACAATCGCGCCGCCAGCAAGGGGGTCAATAAAGATGGGCCCATCAGGGGCCTCAAGCCGCAGCAAGAAATGCCCCGGTGAATCCACCCCATGAAGTGCAGCGTGTGACAGGCGGGCGACATGGCGCCAAATGATCCCCAGCCCGACAGGCAAGCCTGCCCGTGCCTTCAAAATGCTAATCAAGTCCGCATTGCCGGGATCATCAAAGTCTTTGGTCGAGCCTGCAAATCCCATTTCGCCAAAAATCAATTGCGAGAGCGCCAATGCAGATTGCGGCTTTCGTTGTTGGGCCAAGGCTGTCAGCTGATCAAGGACGCTGAGGGCTTCGGAAAGATCGCGGTCCGGGTTTTCATGAATGGCGCAAGCCAACGCGCAGGCCGTTAAGTCAAAGCGGTCCACTGGCATGTTCGCGCATACTTTAATCGCGCTTTCCGCGTCTGGTCGTGTCCTCGGGATCATTTTCGCCGCGCCCGAAAGGAAATCACATTGTCTGACTGACCCCGGCCACTCAACATGGGGTCGACGTCTGGTCGCCAAGCGTCACGAACATGTTTCGGCCAACGCCATTTGGTGACGACCATTAGATCATAGCGCCAAGAGAAATGGTGAGTCCAAGCGCGTCTGGACGTCCAGCCTGTAGCCGCCCGCACAATGCGCGACATTTGTCGTGGCCGCAGCACTTCAGCGGCATCAACGGCCTGTTGGCGCATTTTGACTTCAATGAAGGCCAGCACATTGCCGCGCCGCGCGATCAGATCAATCTCGCCTGCCGGCGTCTGTACCCGCCGCCCCAGAATGGCATAGCCCTTGAGCTGCAGCACAAAGGCCGCCCAATTCTCGGCCCATCGCCCAGATCTTTCTGCAAGAGCGCGCTGGGTCAAATTCATGAGGCCGCTCGCTTCTGTGCAGCAACCAGAGCTAAAGCGCGGCTATAGACATCGCGGCGAGCAATCCCAGTCTGGAGCGCCACGGCCGCGGCCGCATCCTTAACGCTTAGGCGGGATAAGGCTTCTTCCAAGGCACCATCTAAATCAGGCACCTCGGCAGTATCGGCGTCCGGGCTTTTCCCGCCGACCACAACGACAATCTCGCCGCGCGGTGTATCGGCCTCGCTATAATGTGCCGCCAAAGCTGAAAGGCTGCCGCGTCGGGTCTCCTCATAGAGCTTTGTTAGTTCGCGCGCGACACAAGCGGGTCGGTCGCCAAAAACCTTGGCCATGGCGCTAAGGCTCTCGGCAAGACGCGGCCCGGTTTCATAGAAGATCAACGTGGCGGGGATGGCGGCAAATTCATGGAAGAAGTCCGCTCTAGCCCCAGCTTTGGAGGGGGCAAAGCCAGCAAAGAAAAACCGGGCGGAAGGAAGGCCCGAAACAATCAAGGCCGCTAAAGCGGCAGACGCGCCGGGGACTGCCAGAACCTTATACCCAGCTTCAATCACGCCGCGCGCCAAGCGCTCGCCTGGGTCGCTGACGCCCGGAGTGCCCGCGTCGGAGCAAAACGCAACCGCCCCACCGTGTTCAAGAATCTTCAGTGCTTGCATGAGGCCACTTTCCGTTGCCGATTCGTCGCATCGTGCGACCTTGCCGCTGATACCATGCAGCCCCATCAAGCGCTTGGTTACACGGGTATCTTCGGCCAAAATCAGATCGCAGTCAGTTAGGGTTTTGGCCCCACGGGGCGTAAAGTCGCCCAGATTACCAATCGGCGTGGCAACCAAGTAAAGTCCCGATTCTAACAGCATTTTCACGGGCGTTTCCAGTTGATGCGATTGCACCTGCCCTGCCTCGCGCTTAGACTTAGGCCTCTTATTGGGAGTAACGTTGGCCATGTCATCCATTTCTAGGACAGAAGGTTTGTACTTTCCGACAAAGATACCAAGCCTTAAAGACGCGCTAGGCGCAAGCCTCTGCGCAGCTATGTTGTTTGGCTTAGCATCGTGTGCTTCCACCCCACAAACAGCCGTGCCGCCGCCACCACCGCCTAAGCCGGTGGTGCAAGAGCCGGTCAACCCCTATCTGATTAAAGCGACCAATCGGTTGACACCTCCCCATATGGCTGGTCGTAAACTGGTTCGCGTCGCCCTTTTGGCACCGTTCAGCAGCGACAATCCGGCCATCCGCAACGAAGCCCAGACGCTGCAAAGTGCGGCTGAACTTGCGTTATTTGAGCATGGGGATGCGTCTATGCTCCTCATTCCAAAGGATTCTGGTGATACCCCAGAGTCTGCACGTGACGCGGCTGTCGATGCCATGCGCTCTGGTGCAGACTTTATTTTGGGCCCTTTATTTGCCAGCGGCGTGACGGCCATTGCCCCCTATGCGCGCGCCAATGATGTGCCGATGTTTTCCTTTTCGACCGATACGTCCGAGGCAGGCCGGGACATTTATGTATTGACCTTCTTGCCCGAGGATGAGGCTCGTCAGATTGTCCGCTACGCGGCCGAGCAGGGCGTCAGAAGGCTGGTCGTTTTGGCGCCGGAAGGCCGATATGGTGACCGGGTAGCTGCGGCCGCACGGGAAACGGCCGCTTCAGCCGGCCTCGAGTTCATGGGCGATGAGCGTTATGATCCGAGATCAACATCAATGACCTCCGCCTTAGAAGTCGCAAAGCGTGTTGCGGGCAGGGTCTCCGGCGGTAATGCCAGCCGGCAGACCGCTATTTTGATCCCCGAGCGGGGTGCCATGTTGCGCGCCATTGTTCAAACCTTAGGCCAGTCGGGCGCAAGCTCTCGCCAGGTTCGTTATTTGGGAACAGGTCTCTGGAACGACCCTGACATTCTAAACGACAGCCGGATGATGGGTGCTTGGTTTGTGACGCCAGATGTCGCAGCCCGCAGCGCCTTTGAGCAACGCTTCAGCCAAGCCTATCAGCGTAAACCAACCCGCCTGGCCGGCATGGGCTATGATGCGACCGCCATGCTGGCCCGCATGACGCGGGAAGGCAGTAAATCGGGTGCCTCGGCCCGCGCCATTGAGGCCCAAGATGGCTTCATCGGTGTCGATGGGTTGTTCCGGTTCAGAAGCCATGTGGTTGAGCGCGGCATGGCCGTGAATGAAGTCGTCGCCCGTGGCAGTAAAGTTGTGCAAGTCGCCCCAAAGACATTTCAAAAATAGGCGCGTCATTTAAGAGGTGAGGCATGGGAGACATTCGCGTACGGCCCTTGGAAGCCACCGATCGACCTGTTTGGGATGCGCTTTGGCACGGGTATTTGACTTTCTATAAGGTCAGCCAATTTGCCCCAGAAGTGACTGAAGCCACTTGGCAGCGTTTGTTGGATCCAAATGGACCCTTGCATGGCCTTGTGGCCGTTGATGGCGATGAAGTCTTGGGCCTCGTCCACTTTCTGTATCATCCATCCTCTTGGACGATTGGGCCCTATTGTTATTTGCAGGACTTGTTCACTTTCCCAGCTGCGCGCAAGCGCGGCGTGGGTGAGGCATTAATCGAAGCCGTGGCGGAGGCAGCACGCGCCCAAAATGCCGCCCGGGTCTATTGGCTGACGCATGAAACCAATGCGCCCGGTCGTAGTCTTTATGACCGCGTCGCGCGCCATGTTGGCTTTATCCATTACATCAAGGATTTGTAATCAGAGGCTTTGGATTTTGCGGCCAACCTTATTGGCATACATGGCCTCATCGGCCCGCGACAAAGCCCGTTCACCCGTATCGTCCGCATCAAACGTATAGGAGCCATAAGCGGCACCGACTTGTAGGCGATGACCCTGATAGGTGATTTCTGTCCGTGAAATTGCTTCGGCCAATTGTGCGCCTTTGCGGCGGGCATCTTCAGGGCCAGCCTTTGCCAGAATGACGGCAAACTCATCCCCGCCTACGCGGCCTACCAAGTCACTCTCGCGAATGTTAGCCGCTAGCGTTTCCCCTACCGCCAGCAGGATCGCATCGCCAGCGGGGTGGCCAAAGCGGTCATTAATCTGCTTGAAGCCATCCAGATCGAAATAGATGAGGCTCGCTTGCACCTCATAACGTTGGGCAAAGCTAATCACGCGGTTCAATTCACGTTCAAAAGCGCGTCGGTTGAAAACCGGCACCAGAGTATCTCGGTCCGCCAATTCTTCCGAACGTCGCAACCGATCCACCAAGCGCGCACGATCTGATTTCAGACTTGCTACTTGATCGGCCAAATGCTTTAGCGCCCGACGGACATGCGGGGTCAATTCTTGGGGTGGAATGCCCAAAACCGCAGGTGCCTCGGGATTGGTGGCTAAAGAAACCGCTGCGTCACGTGGGGCAGGGCTAGGTTCCGCCACAGGGCTTCGCTTGGCAGCAGCGGCAGCCAGAGTGGCCCGTTCGAGCGCCGACTTCGGCTGCAAGGAAGGCGAGGTCGCTTTTGGCTTTCCATCAGAATGATGCTGTGCAAACGACACCGCCCAAAGCTCCTATCTTAACCGCCTCACACGGTCGCTAATTTCAGTCCAATTACCAGATATAGGCGCATCTTGTAAGGGCGCAAAATCTAAAAATCGGGCATCTAGGCTGTGCGCGCGAATGGTTAATAAGGTGTTTATACGCATGGAGTTCCGATCAGGCCTTCCCTTCCGGCCCCTTTGCGACTAGAAGCCCCGCTTTCTTGGGTGCTGACGGGCGTGCACGCTTTTGCAGGGTGCCCTCGTCTCAATTGTTGGAAAGCACAATCGATGGCCTCAAATCCGCAAATTGGCCCGCAAATTGGCCCGCAAATTGGATTGATCATGGGCTCCCGCTCGGATTGGGAAACCATGATTGAGGCGGCCAAGATTCTTGACCATTTAGACGTGCCTTATGAGGCCAAAGTGGTTTCTGCCCACCGCACCCCTGACAAGATGAGCCTCTATGCGAAGGAAGCCAAGGGTCGTGGCCTAAAGGTGATTATTGCCGGTGCTGGCGGGGCTGCGCATTTGCCCGGCATGGTCGCCGCGATGACGACTTTGCCCGTGCTTGGTGTGCCTGTGCGCTCGGCTGCTTTGTCTGGCCAAGACAGCTTGTTGTCGATTGTGCAGATGCCAAAGGGCATTCCAGTCGGCACGCTCGCGATCGGGCCAGCTGGTGCCGCCAATGCTGCTTTGTTGGCGGCTTCTATCCTCGCTTTAAACGATGACGATCTGTCCGCGCGCTTAACTGCCTGGCGCGAAGCCCAGACCGAAGCGGTTGGGGACGATCCGCGCGAATGACAGCCACACTTGACCGCCTTGCTCCCGGTTCGACCATTGGCATTTTAGGTGGCGGCCAATTAGGCCGAATGCTGGCTGTTGCTGCGGCCGAACTGGGCTTTGACTGTGTCGTTTATGAGCCTGAGGCCGATTGCCCTGCGGGTCGCGTCGCTGCCCGATGCATTACTGCGGCTTGGGACGACCAAGAAGCCTTGGCCGCCTTTGCCGACTGCGTGGATGTCGTCACCTTTGAGTTTGAAAATGTGCCCGCCCCGTCCTTGGCCTTTCTGGAAAAGCGCGCCATTATCCGTCCCGGGCTAAAGTCGCTACAATTGACGCAAGACCGTCTGGTCGAAAAGCAATTCATCCAAGGCCTGGGTCTTGAGACTGCGCCATTTGCAGCGTGCGATACGCTGGAGGATCTCGACGGTGCGGTTGCGGCCATTGGCTTGCCTGCTATCCTAAAGACCCGCACCTTGGGCTATGATGGGAAAGGTCAGTTTCGCTTAAGCCAGCCAAGCGATGCCGCCGAGGCTTGGGCCGCTCTGGGTGGTACGCCCGCTATTTTGGAAGGCTTTGTGCCGTTTGACCGCGAAGTTTCAGTCATTCTCGCGCGGGCTGTCGATGGTAGTTTTGCCGCCTATGATGTGACAGAAAATGTCCACCAAGGCGGCATACTTCGCACGTCCACGGTTCCGGCACAGGTCTCTGACGCCTTGGGCGATCAGGCCGTTGCGGCGGCCGCCAAAATTGCTGAAGCCTTGGACCATATTGGCGTGCTGGCGGTGGAGTTTTTCGTTGTTGGCGAGGCATTAGTGATCAATGAGATCGCCCCACGGGTCCATAATTCCGGCCATTGGACGCAAGACGGCTGTGCGGCAGATCAGTTCCAGCAGCATATTCGCGCTGTTGTCCACTGGCCCCTGGCCTCAACCAAACGCCACGCGCCAAACGTGGTGATGACCAATCTGATCGGCCAAGATGTGGATGCTTGGGCGGACCTGGCTGGCCAGCCTGACACCTTCGTCCATCTGTACGGCAAGCGGACCGTGCGCGATGGCCGAAAAATGGGCCATGTGATTAAGATTTAAGGCTTGGGTTGAGCGCCATAGCGTAGGCGGGTCAAAATGCCCAAGGGGTCGGGTATCTTATCGACCAATTGATTGACTTGGGCTTTCACCTTCTCAAACTGCATCACCCGACCAATTTGCTTGTCTAAGAAGGCCCAAGTCGCAGCGCTATCATCGCTCTCATCCTGCAGCCAATAGGCCAGGGTCGCTAGATGGACGCCTGAAAGAATGGTGCGCTTGGTATAATAATTGAAGTCGGTCGAAGGATCGCCCATCCCGACCCACGCCCGGTCTGCAGCGCGCCAGCCGATCCGCACAGCATCGGGGGCATTATTGGGCACAGCGAGATAGATGGCGGCGCGGCGCAGGCTTTCCTTGTGGGTGGACAATGCTTCTAGCCGCACGCGCACGGCTAAGGTCGCCTTCGCGCGAATTTTTGTCCCCGGCGCGCAATCTTCAATCGCACGTTCCATCGCGCGCTCGGCCCGGTCAAACCAAGCGTCTATCAGGTCCACCGCGCCGCGCGGGGCCGCCAGCAAAGCTTCGCCTTCGCTAAGATTTGCCGCCTCACGCGCGCGCTCCAACGCATTGGGCAACCAGCCCGAGAAGCCCGCTTCATCCAAGGCAGCATCGAGATAGCGGTCGCGCAGAGCTTGGATCGGGTCGTGGCGGGAAGCTGGGTTTGTGAGGTCGGCGGAAACGGTCATAGGGGGTAAGATAGGTCATGCGCGGCCCGTGGTCCATCGCTGTTTTCGCAACTGACATGATCTGACATCATGAGGTGGACAATCGGGACTGATTTCTGTATGTCCCCCCCTCTACTTTCACTTGGCCAGTTTTCTGGTCGTTCGTCCAATTTATAGGGGGCTCCCCTGGTTCAGATCCTTGTGCGCGATAACAACGTCGATCAGGCGTTGAAAGCACTGAAAAAGAAGATGCAGCGCGAAGGCACCTTCCGCGAAATGAAGCGTCGTAATCATTTTGAAAAACCTTCTGAGAAGCGTGCTCGTGAAGATGCCGAAGCCGTGCGCCGTATGCGCAAGCTGCAGCGCAAGCGTGCGCAGCGCGAAGGCTTGGTTCTGAAGCGCTAAGGCCTTTTTGGCTTGAGTATTCATAAGCCGCCGCTGGGGTCTCCTAGCGGCGGCTTTTGTACTTGTTGGGGACGGGGAGGGACACGCGTGCACGATCAACCGAGCGCAGGCCGCTTTGAAGGCCGCACCCATTTTTTGCCCGTACGGATTTATTACGAAGATACCGACATGTCGGGCATCGTCTATCACGCCAATTATCTGCGCTATTTTGAGCGCGGGCGGTCAGACTTTCTCAGGCTAGCCGGGATCCACCATACACAATTGCTCGAGCGCGATCCGCCGTTGGCCTTTGCCATTACGGGGATGGACATCAAGTTCAAAAAGGCTGCCCGCATTGATGACTGCTTGGTTGTGCAAACCCATTATGATGCGATCAAGGGCGTGCGACTAATCATCCAGCAGACGATTTTCCGTGGCGAAGAGGTAATTGCCACCGCTGCGGTAGAGGCCGTGACGATTGACCTTCAAGGTCGGCCAAAGCGGCCCTTTAAAGAACTTGAAGCCCAATTAGCGCCTTATTTGCTGCCCCTTTAGAGCGGCTTGCGCTTACGCCGCAAACGCAGGGCATTTTTGACGCGGTTCCAAACCTTATAGCGTTCCATCACGGGCAAGGGGTCAAGGTTCTCGAGGAATTGTTCGGCACAAGCGCGCCACGAGAAACCCTCCGCATACTTCCGCACTTGGGCGCGGTCTAAGCTCAAGCAGGCCTCGATGCTGGCAGTTAGATCATCGCCAATCACCCCAGCGTTAGAGCCCGGAATGATATCGTTTGGCCCCGGCGCCACAAAGGCTGCCACTGGGGTGCCTGTGGCCATGGCTTCAAGTATCACCAGGCCAAATGTATCCGTATAGCTTGGGAATACAAATACATCCGCATTGGCATAGCAGGCAGCCAGTTCTTCACCGAATTTAGCGCCCAAGAATTTGGCTTCTGGAAAGCGGGTCTCAAGGTCAACCCGCGCCGGGCCATCGCCGACCACCACTTTGGTGCCGTTGAGATTGCACGCCAAAAAGGCTTCGACATTCTTCTCAACCGAAACCCGTCCGACATACAGGAAGATCGGGCCTTCAATGCCGGCCAGCGGCCCGCGGTCTGCAACCCGCAGCCGTGGATTGAATTGTTCGGTGTCGACGCCACGTGTCCAAAGTGCGAGATTTTTAAATCCGCGCGAGACCAACAGATCATGCATCGTAGGGGTCGCTACCATGACCCGACCTGCCATGTGGTGAAACCAGCGCACATAGGCATAACCCCAGCCGACCGGGATTGGGAAACGCGCCGACACATATTCGGGATATTGCGTGTGATAGGAGGTGGAAAAGGGAAAACGGTGCTGAATACAGATGCGGCGCGCCGTCAGGCCTAGGGTGCCTTCGGTCGCAATATGGACCGCTTCGGGTTCAAAATCTTCAAACCGCTCTTCAATATCATCCTTGGCAAACAGAGCCATTTTGATTTCGGGGTAAGTCGGCAATGGAATGGTTTTATAGCCATCACCGGGCGTGACCATCATCACATCATGGCCCATCTCTCGTAATTCCTGCACGGTGCGCGAAAGCGTCCGCACGACTCCATTGACTTGTGGTTCCCACGCGTCTGTTACCAGCATGATGCGCATATAGAGGCCCTTGTTTTTTCCGTGGTGTCCTTACAGTGTGCCGCCACAAAAGGCCAATAAGGCCTGCACCACCTGTGCCTGAAGAAAGACCGTCATGCTGACCCAAACAGACATAGAAGCCATGGATGCCACCAAATATGGCGATGAAGTTGCCATGGTGCAGACGCTGATCGACCAAAGCCCCTTGCGCGGCGCGGTACGCTCGCAAGCCCTGATGGACGCTCAAGCCATCGTGCGCAAAGCGCGCGAGCGGGCCAAACCTGTCGGCATGTTGGAAACTTTCTTGGAAGAATTCGGCCTAACAACACCAGAAGGCCTCGCCCTGATGTGTCTGGCCGAGGCCTTGTTGCGGGTGCCCGATCAGGAGACGGCTGATCGTTTGATTGCAGAAAAAATCACCAGCGGTGACTGGGGAGGGCGGGCCGGCAAGTCCGACAGCACTTTGGTCAATGCGTCGGTCTGGGGGCTGATGCTGACCGGGAAAGTCGTCGATGTTGGTGCGGAAGCGCGCAAAGACTTAGGCGCTTTCATGCACCGTCTGACGCGCAAAGCCGGTGAGCCTGTCATTCGCGCCGCCGTCGGCCAAGCCATGCGTATCATGGGCGAACAATTTGTGCTGGGCCGCACGATTGAAGCGGCTATCAAACGGGGCCAAGGCGCGATCCGCAAGCAGCACGCCAGTCATTTCTCCTTTGATATGCTGGGTGAAGGCGCACGCACGCAAGAAGATGCCGCCCGCTATGCCAAGGCCTATGCCGAAGCCATTGAGGCGGTTGGCAAAACCTCTGGCGGTCTCGGGCCTGAGAAAGCCTCAGGCATTTCGGTCAAACTCAGCGCACTCTCCCCACGCTATGACGCCCGCCAGCGACACCAAGTGCATGAGACGCTCTATCCGGTGGTCCTCAACCTCGCCCTGATCGCCAAGCGCTATGACATCGGCTTCTGCCTTGATGCTGAAGAAGCAGATCGCTTGGTCATTTCGCTCGAAATCCTAAACCGTCTCGCCCATGCGCCAGAGCTAGCAGGCTGGAATGGTCTTGGTCTCGCCGTTCAGGCCTATCAAAAGCGCGCGCCCAAAACGGTGGAGACGGTGATCGCCATTGCCCGGTCGTCAAGGCGGCGGATCATGACGCGCTTAGTCAAGGGTGCCTATTGGGATGCGGAGATCAAGCGGGCGCAAATGGCGGGTCGCCCGGACTTCCCGGTCTTTACCACCAAGCCCGCGACAGATGTGTCCTACCTCGCCTGCGCTGACCTGATGCTGCGTGCGCCAGATGCGACCTACAGCCAGTTTGCCACCCATAATGCCCACACTTTGGCCGCTGTCCGCTGTTTGGCCCAAGCGGCAGGCCAAGAGGCGTATGAGTTCCAGCGCCTTCATGGCATGGGCGAGACCTTATATGCCACCGCACGCGATTTGTTTGGCGACATGAATGTGCGCGTCTATGCCCCCGTCGGTGCGCATGAAGATTTGCTTCCCTATCTGGTTCGTCGCCTGTTGGAGAATGGGGCCAATACCAGCTTTGTCCATGCCTTCTTGGATGAAGATGTGCCGGTGGAGCGCGTCGCAGGGGACCCGTTGACGGCCCTGGAAGCAGGCACACGGCGGCATCTAAAAGTGCCCGCGCCGCCTGCGCTTTATGGCGATGCACGGGCCAACTCCAAAGGCCTTGATCTGACACTCGCCCCCGACGTCCTTGCGTTAGAGCAAGCCATCAAAGCCCAAGCTCAAAAGAGCGAAGGCCAAGGGTCTGTCGCCATTACGTTGCCGCAAAATCACAAGGTCATTGTCGGCCATATCGAGGAAGCAAGCCTTGAAACGCTCGATGCCGCCTGTGAGATGGCGCACACGGCCCAATCTGCTTGGGACCGTTTGGGCGGCTACGCCCGCAGCTTGATCCTGTTGCGCGCTGCCGATCTGATGGAGGCTGATCGCGCTCGCTTGATCGCTTTGTGCTCGGCGGAGGCCGGAAAGACCTTGCAGGATTGTATCGATGAAGTCCGCGAAGCCGTGGATTTCTTGCGCTATTATGCCGCCCAAGCCGCCCAAGAGTTTCAAACACCGCTTGAGCTTCCTAGCCCGGCTGGCGAGACCAATGTGCTGTCCCTGCATGGGCGCGGCGTATTTGGCTGTATCAGCCCGTGGAACTTCCCGCTGGCGATTTTCATAGGCCAGGTCGCTGCCGCTTTGGCGGCAGGCAATTCAGTCGTTGCCAAACCCGCTGAGCAGACCCCACTCATTGCCCAAGCCGCGTGCGAGATCCTCTATCAAGCCGGCCTCCCGAAGGATGTGCTGCACCTCGTCTTGGGCGACGGCCGAACAGGCGCGCATTTGGTCAGCAACCCGAAGATCGCAGGCATCGCCTTCACCGGCTCCACCAGCGTCGCGCGCCTTATCGCGCGCTCTTTGGCGCACAAGGACGGGCCGATTGTGCCCTTGATCGCCGAGACAGGGGGCCTCAACGCCATGTTTGTCGACACCACGGCCTTGAAGGAACAAGTGGTGGATGATGTCATCGTCTCGGCCTTTGGCTCTGCGGGTCAGCGCTGTTCGGCTCTGCGCTTATTGTTCCTGCCGCATGAAACGGCTGATGCGGTTCTAGACTGCCTGATGGGTGCCATGGATGAACTGGTGTTGGGCGATCCTGCGCGCCTATCCACCGACATCGGCCCCGTGATTGATGCTGACGCCCGCGCCATTCTAGAGGCGCATGAAGCCCGAATGGCGCAAGAGGCCAAGATTTTGAAGAAGATCGATACCGGCGCGCTGGCTGAGCAGGGGCATTTCTATGGCCCGTGCCTAGTCGAAATCGATAGCCTCGATGTTATGGAGACCGAAGTCTTCGGCCCGATCCTGCATGTGATCCGCTATCAACCCGAAGCGATTGAAAGCGTTGGTGCGGCCTTGGCGCACAAGGGCTATGGCCTCACGCTCGGGTGCCACACAAGGCTCGATAGCTTTGTTGAAGAGGTTGAGGCGGCTGTTCCTGCCGGCAATTATTACGTCAACCGTACGATGACGGGCGCTGTGGTCGGCGTTCAACCCTTTGGCGGCGAAGGCCTATCGGGCACCGGCCCAAAGGCGGGCGGACCCCATTATCTGCACCGCTTCGCCACCGAGCGCACCAAAACCATCAACCGTGCCGCACAAGGCGGCGACCCGCGCCTGTTTAACTTGTAGGGCTATTTCAGCAGGGACAAAACAAAACTTATCCCCCACTCACGAAGCCGCCCATAACCTAAGCCCATCTCCGACGAGAGGGCGTTGTTGCTGCAGCGGCGACACCGGTTGGGGATGGGTAAGCGGGGTTAATCGGGGCAGACGTGGCTGCTTCGTGTTTT